>Ga0206126_10003517_pt1 | contig 15852 bp, 10 predicted proteins | sample Helgoland_Spring_5_FD_148621 | JGI IMG/M metagenome (GOLD analysis project Ga0206126, IMG submission 148621) | Pelagic subsurface seawater microbial communities from Kabeltonne, Helgoland, North Sea - Helgoland_Spring_Bloom_20160412_1 | ecosystem: Environmental > Aquatic > Marine > Epipelagic ...
ATACCAATGGGTTAATTAGACAATATTTCCCAAAGAAAACTGACTTTAATTTAATCAGTCAAGAGATGCTTGACAAGGTTGAAAAAGAGTTAAATAATAGACCAAGAAGTTGTTTGAAATTTAACAGCCCTTCTGAAATTTTGAAGGACGTAAAAAAGATAGCCAACTTGCGTTAACGACTTGCATTCACCGATTTATGATATAATGATTTCTGTATCTAAACCTTCATGCAATTGCCCTGACCCTCTGGTAAGGCATCTTGTTTCTTTTGGAACTTTTTTGTATTTTGTACTGAATAGGCGACACCAACGAATTTGCTCATTAGTTCTCTGCCATCTCCGATTATACTAAACATAAACATTCAACCGATTTATTTCATTAAGTTCAATTAAACTAATGCGATGATATATTAATTTTCATTAATAGTCAAGTAGTTGTTTTTTACCTCTTGTAACAAGGCAAATATTGGTTGGTACAAGATATTTATTAAAAAATAAAAATAAAATTTTTAAAATTGTTTTGGGATCTTTCTATAAATTTGGCATTGTCTGCATGGCTGTTGAGTAGTTAGAAAACTTGTTGCCTGAAATTCAGGAATATCGTCTTTTTGTCTTAGATTATATTAACTTGGCGATACTTTATTATTTTTGTGTTAATATCTTAATGCTTTAACATAAAAATTATATCCTATGAAAAGAGAAATTAAGAGTATCTGTGATGACGATAATGATAGCCAAAAAACCGCTTTACATACAAGAAAACGTTATCCGCAAGAAGGATATCTGATGCAAAATAAAATCATGTTATGGATAATTCAGGAAAACTCAGGGCGTCAGTTGGAAAGGCGCTATGATACAACAATCAATAACTTCATTAAACTATGGATCGTTAAGGAAAACTCAAAAAGTAAGTACACAAAAAAGTTATATGAGGTGAAGTTGCAGAATAAATATTGCGATACCATCAATAATATAAACACTGCTAAAGATAATTTAAATCAAGGATATGTAGAGTTATATTTAAAAAATTATAAGAAAGCCTTATCTTGCTTCTCTATCACATTAAATTTGCTATCATCGTATGATAACAACTTTGACCCTTTATATAAGCAGGCTACCAGCGGGAAACAAGAAGCACTCTATCATTTGAATACGTTAAATAATACACTGAATTTTTATAAAACATCGATAGATAAATACATCAATGAAGATAGGCTTTTTGTGAAAATGGAATCTCATCCAGATTACTCTAGAGAATGTAGTATGTATTTTTCTAAACAATCTAACAAGGTGCTACGTGCTCTAGCACAAATAGAAGAATATGAAAAAGCAATGAAGTATTATTCATATATTCAGCAACAAGAACCATCATATGTAAATCTTGATACATTATTTTTAATAGGAAATATAAATTTAAAAATGGGAGAATTTAAAGAATCAAAAGAATGTTTTGATAAGCTTTTAAAGCACAAGCCCAATGATATAGAAGCAAAGATAGGAATAGGTAGTGCTTTGTTGCTGCAACACAAAGAGACTAAAGCAAAAAAAGCGTTATGGTATGATAGCGACCTTGCCGACAGAGCTATAAAGTATTTTCGAGATGTTTTAGAGTCGCATCCAAGCAATATAAAAGCTTCACTTGGCATAGCCATGGCTTATAATTTCAAAAATAACAACCAAAAAGAAAATTCCTTTGCTACAAAAGCATTTAAATCAATTATGATCGTAAAAAACTCAGGAAATATAGTGAAACTACAATGGGTGCTAGAGTACATCAAGCAACCTCTCTATATGAATTCAACAAATAAAGCAAAGATAGAATTGCTTGCAACGTTCCTATCTAATTCCATCAAAGAAATTAGCATAAAAAAACTTCAAGATGGCAAGAAGAAGGAGCAAGAATTGGTACTGTATACCAACTCTACAGATACAAGCGAAAATCAAAATACAGAAGCTTCTGAAATGCTACCTGCTGGTTCTATCTTCCTTGAAGATGTTTAATATACTAGAGTTATACGGAATCTAGGGAAAGTAAAAATTATAAACGGATACTATAAGAAAAAAGCCACATATATGACTTTTAAACTCTGCCTGTTATCGTAATTAAGAGCTCTTGATGCGGTAGCGTTTAGATGCGATGATAACTTGATTTTCTATTATTAACATGAACTTTGTTTTTGATAACTTTTTCTGCATAACTTTGTTTATTACTCTTATTATTGAGATCTGATGATAATACAACATCCTTATCCAAGGAAATATCTTTAGCCAAAGAAGTTACTTTACTCTTTTCATTTTTTTTATCAAAAAAATCAGCTAATCTGCTTATTCCTATTTTTCTAAATAAATCAGCAACTTTTTTCCATCCAGTATCTTTTTGTTTGATTATATCAGGATCTTCTTTTAGTTTATTTGATATTTTCATAAAATCACTATTATGCGCAGCTTCTACTAAGGATTCGTCCTTTAGTTGATTTATTCTATTTTTACTTTGTTTTATAGTGTCTTTTATTTTTAAATTATTTTTAGGAAATACTCTGTCTATAATCTCGTTAGCTTTCTTAGGGTGTACTATTACCTTTTGTATCAAAGATTTTATTTGATCGTCGGTTATTTTTTGTTCTGTGCTTTTGTTAGATGAATTTTGTTTTTTAAGTATATCCTGTATTCTATGGGCAGTTTTGGATATTACCCCCTTTTTCATTTCTTTTAGATGGTCAACATCTTCATATATTGAAGTGAGATTATCATCTTGATCTTTTTCTACTATTATCCCTTTATTTCCTTCTTCTGCTTTTTGGGCGAGTATAGATATACGATCTTCGCTAATTTTACGATCCATTTTATCTACAAATTCGTCGAGATTATTACGAAAAGAATCAACTAAAACATCAATCTTTTTATCGTATGATTTATCATTTTGAGATATTTCTGTATTTCTCTTTAGCGTACTCAATAATGCATTAATGTCTTGCTTAACAAAGTTTTTCATGTCTACATTAGCATTAGGATTAGTGTTTGAAAGCTGTGCATTCTTATGCTTGATATATATATCAACAGATTCTTTTAAAAATTCTCTGACGAATTCTTGCTCACTATTTATAATGCGACCTCCGTAACCCTCTATAGCTTTATTATAAACTTTTTCTATATCCTCTGTTTCATATTGATATCTAGGGTCCATGGAAATACTAAGCCCATTAGGTTTAAAGCTTACCGCAAGTTCTGCAGCTAATTTTAAACTAGCTTGATGTTGCTTATCATCCCCATTAAAATACAGAGCTTGAATATTAATTCTCTCAGTAGAGTTTTTAGGCTTGTGGATCTCAATCCTAGCTTTTGCACCTGTTTTTACATCATTAATAACAAGGTTAACTTGTCCATTATCTGCCTTAACATTCTTTTCTAATTTTATTTCAATACCCTTATCTTTCCAGTGTGGAATCAGTTTTATTAACTCCCCACCTGATCTTTCTTTTAGTGCTTCATATATTTTATCTTTATGTAATGAGTCTGAGGATAAGCCAAAGCTTGCATATTTCGTGTTTTCTTTAAAGGCATGCGACTTTACATCTTTGTAAATCCCTTTCAAATAATCTTTAGAGAAATTTTCTTTGTTGTTTAACCCTTTAAGATTTCTTTTCAATTCATCAAAACTCATTCTATCAGATTCTTTGATAGCCGGATTATGTAACGATGTCTGGAGCATAATTACTTGATATGCCAAAATGTATGATGCATCTTTATTTGCAATATGTTCATGACTGGAGCTTTGTTTTATGTACTCATTGGCAAAACTCTCTACAAGCCTATCAATTTTTTGACTCCCTCCTGGTAATTTGAATTCTTGAAGAAAATCTCTCATAGCAGGGACGAACTCTTTTTTTGAAAAATCCATTTGTGATGTAAGAACTTCTCTTATCCTCTCTTCTGTACCGAAAACTTCTTCTGGAGCAGGGGTTTTATTTTTTATTGCGTTCTTTTCTTTTCTTGCCCACTCTGTATGCTCTTTGGATTCCGATCCTAAATAATCACCAATTACTTCAAGGCTTAAATTATGTTTTTGTGACTTAAAAAATTCTGCAATTTGCCTCGTAGGTTCTTCATTTACCTTAGCACATGCCTCAACGATCATATTGATTCCATCTTTAGACTTATTATTAAATGCTTTAGCTATTTCTATTTTTCTTTCTTCAAGTTCTTGTATCATTAGCTTAACCTATAGTTTTTTAGATTGCTTGTACTAATAATACTAAATTAGTATTAGTTAATTTTTATATAATGCTACTTATTTTCGCGCTCATTTCTAATGTTTTTTTTAAGATTCTTGGTTTTGTTGCATCTATTGTAAGTGTGGCTATGCGAGAGTATAATGGCGTAAGAAAAGACAGAGGTTGATTTTACCGATATAAGATTCCTTATAGCGGTTGCTTACGGAAAGACAAATTACTTACTGTCATCTCGCATACGAGTTTTTTAACGAAATAATAAATTAACTAAAGTTGTCGGTGTTTTGATGCTTCTTTTTTAGTTCTATGTTTCGTTTTTATATTCTTTTTCTTTTCTTCTTCTTGTTTAGGTGGGCTTAAATTCAATCCATCTAAATCTATATTTTGAAGGTCAGCTGCGTTAACAGAACGTACTTTTTCTTTTGTTTTGCCAACCACTATATTTTTCGACAGTAATTTATTTAGTATTTTCGTATCTTGCTTAATAGAATCAGAGCCTTGAGATATTATATCACCTAACTTATTTCCTAATTTTGGTGCATGTTTTACCGATGTAATAATAGACGGAACGAGAAATAAAGGAAGTAAAGCAGGGCTGACTATAACACTTATAGATGAAACAAGCAGCATAGAAGTAGCTAATATAACTTTTCCTGATATATCTTTGATATTTTTAACTTTTCTTTCTAATTGTTTAGAGTGATTTATTATATTTTCGAGATTTTGTTTAACAGATAATGTTATTTCTTCTTGATGTTTTTGTGTGTTCATTGATTGCACTACGAAGGAATAAAACAGCTTAGGATTTGAAGTAATAAAATTTGTGATCTCTTTAGTATCCTTTCCAGATAATAACTCTTCAAGAATTGACTTGACCATTGCTTGTTCCATAGGGGTAATATCACTAAAAAACGAAGAAATGATATGTTCTATGGTTGATTCTATAGATGCTTCTAAGGTTTGATTTTTGTTATTATCCTCTATATCTTTTTCTGGTGTAATTGCGATAGTAAAAAGATGCATGGATGAAGTAAAATCACTATCTAATATTATTCTTAATCCAAGATGTTTTTTTAAACGACTAATACAAGTTTCTATATATTCTAGTAAATCAGGGGATGAATTTAAACGATTTATATAATCTATAGCTAATAAGCTAGCAACAGATTTACATGTTGATTCGCTTAAGTTATGAGTCAAATTTTCAATAATTCTACTCGTAAATAAGGTCGGTGTTTCGCCTAACGATAAGCCTATATTATTTTTCATATGCCATCTCTCTTATTTGAATTTTCATTTTAACATCTAGCAACCCAGGTTTATGTAATAAATTAAGTTTTTTTACAATTTTAGGAGTAATAGCGTCTATTGAATGTATATTTGTACTTGTGACAACTGTGCCTTTGGGGAGTAATTCACGTAAATCTGTGCAAATACCTAGGATAGTGTAGTAGTCAGGTGCTTTAAATTTTATATCTAGCTCGTAGTAGTGTAACTTTATGTTACCATTTGTACTTAAAAGATTTTCATTATTGAAGGTGCGGAAAATTTTACAATTAATAGGTTCAAATAAATGATATTTTTGTGCTAAAGATTCAATCTCGTGAATTAGAACAGTACGACTAAAACATCCAGATTGAAAAGAATTTCTGATAAGCTGTTGATATTTCCTATTTATGTCTGATATTTGGTCTTCAAAGCTTTTAATAGACTCTAATTTCATGGTTGCATTTTGTAAAAAAGCTTTTGATTTTTCTCTTTTTAAGGAAGCGTTATTTAGACTATCTTGAAAAATAGGGATTAAAGTGAATAAGCTGATTATCAGTAGAACGTAAATTACTATTTTAAAAAAAATGATATTTTTTATATGGGTAACAAATTTATCTATCATTGTTATTACCGTCCCTGATCGTTCCGTTTATCACTATGTGTATAGGCATAGTTGTTTTATTGATATTTTGCATACCCTTACGTGGCACTTTTATATAATTAATTTCATATTTTGGAAAAATATATTTTAGGTAATTTGCGTATCTATTTGTTATTTCAATATAGCTTAACGATTCAAGATCTTTGAATCTATAAAAATAATCAACTAAGATATTCACTTTTTTTTCTGGTGAGGATAGATTTTGAGAATCTACAATTTTCCATTTGATATCAGAAAGCTCCACTTTTGGATGTCTAGTTGATGTGAGTAAATTTTTAAGATCATTCAGTGGTGTTACAGCAGGTTTGTTAATTATGTTCTCTAAATTATACAGATCTATCAAATCATTAATATTTTCAATGTTCGGATATTTCTTCTGCATATTCCTATACTCTTTTGATAGAGCATAGTATTTGTGATTAAGGTTAGTAGTTTTTGTGTGAACTTGAAAAGTCTTATATTTTATGTTTGCAAGAGTGAGGGTAATACCTAATGAAAGAATAATCATCGGTTTAAAAATAATATTATTGATAAAAGTGAATTGCATCAAAGATCTTAATGACTTGTTGAGTGCTAAATGAGCATTAGAATTGTTAAAGCTTTGAATTAGAGAGTTGTCTTGAAATCTATTGCTTCTTTTTTTACCCACATTGTCACTTTCTAACAAAACAATAGTAGAATCATCAAATTTGAGTCCTGAAATAAGTTTTTGCAAGGCATTATCTGCAAGGGATATAATACATACTTTTAGTTTTAATTTTTCAATATAACCTTTATAAAACAGCAATTGATCTGCTACGGCTTGTTCTATAGTACCTTGAACATACATATCCGACTTGTCTGATGGATATAGTATGGTCTTATCATTCATTATATTTTGCTTATATTTTGCAATAAGTTTTATACCGCTTGACTCAGTAATTGTTACAAATATTTGCAAGTAATCGGAGAATTGCGTTCCATAAGATTTTTGCAATAACTTTTCGGCAATATTATTGAATTCTAAGGATAAAAAATAAGAACCAGAATATTTAAAAGAATTAGTAAGTACATATTGTAGTAAATCTGATATAGGAGGGGTGAGTGGAATGGATGCTATGCAGCTATTCCACATTTCACCATTTTGATTGGTAATTTCATAAACATTATGTGCAACTATGTCATCAGATGAATAATTTTCATCAATAAAGCTTTCTACGGGGCTACTTTCAATAATGGATGTTACAATAGGTAACATCTCATGCTTTAATTTGCAGCTATTATGGTCAATTAAAAAAGTGATATTCCATTTTTTATATTTATTTAGAAAATGCTGATACAATTTTTTACTATTTCTATTTGTATATTTTATAAAAATAGATCGTAGAATTTGGTCTTTTTTTAAGGCAGAGATATAAATTCCTAACTTACCTACCAATATTATAACTTTTCTCTTATATAATTTATTATTGCAGAAATTAACTAGAGATTCTAATTTTGAAACGCTTGAATTATTCATTGACGGTATATTCGTATTACATCAGCATATACTACACATCTTGTACATCTAAATGAAGTAAGGGAAATATTGGTAAAATCCTTTTTAAATTAACATTGTAATTTAGTCATAAATTTACTAGGATTGTCCACTATCTGATAACATATTTTATCCAACTGGTATGACGAATTTAACATCACAACAAATTAGAACTAGCTTTATTGATTACTTCAAAAACAACGGGCATGCTCATGTTCCGTCAAGTTCATTAGTGCCACATAATGATCCTAGCTTAATGTTTGTAAATTCTGGTATGGTGCAATTTAAAGATGTATTTACTGGTACAGAAACTAGAGATTACAATAAAGCAGTTACTAGTCAAAAATCTGTGCGTGCTGGAGGTAAACATAACGATTTAGACAATGTTGGTTATACGGCAAGGCATCACACCTTTTTTGAGATGCTTGGTAATTTTTCTTTTGGAGATTACTTCAAGGAAGAGGCTATATACTATGCTTGGAATTTACTTACTAAAAATCTAGGCCTTGATAAGGACAAGCTATATGTAACGGTCTATCATGATGACGATGTTGCATTTAAATTGTGGAAAAAAATTGCAGGGATTGGTGATCATAGAATAATACCTATATCTACAAATGATAATTTCTGGTCTATGGGGGATTTAGGTCCTTGCGGTCCTTGCTCAGAGGTGTTTTACGATCATGGTGAGCATATTGCAGGAGGGCTTCCGGGAACTCCAGAAGAAGATGGTGATCGTTTTATTGAAATATGGAATCTAGTATTCATGCAATTTGAGCAAGTAGCACCTGATAAGCGCATAGCTCTTCCGAAGCCTTGTGTTGATACTGGCATGGGGCTCGAGAGGGTATCTGCTGTAATTCAAAATGTTCATGATAATTATGATATCGATATGTTTCAAGATATCATCGAACATACTGAGTCTATATTAAAAGTAAAAGCATCTGGTGATGAGTTATTTTCTTATAGAATTATTGCAGATCATTTACGTTCTAGTTCATTCTTGATCGCAGATGGCGTCATGCCTTCAAACGAGGGGAGGGGATATGTTCTACGCCGTATTATGAGGCGTGCTATGAGACATGCTCATCAGCTTGGTAGCAGAGAGCCATTAATGTATAGATTACTACCTAAGTTAGTTAGTATATTTGGCGATGTTTTTCCAGAGTTAAAAAGAGCAGAAGAATTTATCTCTAGTATTCTAGAACAAGAGGAGGAAAGGTTTAAAACAACACTAGATAGAGGATTGAAGCTTCTTGATGAAAATGTTCTCAATGTAGCAAAAGGCGGAAATCTTTCAGGAGATGTAGCATTTAAATTATATGATACTTATGGTTTTCCTATTGATCTTACAGAAGATATCTTGCGAAAGAAGGGAATAAAAGTTGATATTGCTGGGTTTGATAAAAACATGTCTGAGCAAAAGGAGCGTGCAAGAAAAGCATGGGTTGGTTCTGGCGAGGCAAAGACGGATTCTATTTGGTTTGACTTAGCATCTGAGTTTGGCTCAACAGAGTTTCTTGGATATTCTCTTGATACTTCAGAAGGTAAGGCTGTTGCTCTTATTCAGAATGGTAATATTGTAGATCAGATTTCTGATCAAGGTACAAAATTTACTTTGATAACTAACCAGACTCCATTCTATGGGGAATCTGGTGGTCAGATGGGCGATATTGGCACGGTAGAGTCAATACACGGTAAAATAAGAGTAATAGATACCCAAAAATATTTGGGTAAGATAATTGGTCATATATGTAAGCTTGAAGAAGGCGTGATATCAGTAAACGATGATATTAAGCTATCTATAGACAAGCGCTATAGGGAGTGTTTAAAAATACATCACAGTGCTACTCATATATTACACGCTGTTCTTAGAGATGTTTTAGGTAATCATATCACTCAGAAAGGATCTCTTGTTGCAAAAGACAAGCTGCGTTTTGATATTAGCCATCCCAAGGCTTTAAACAAGGAAGAAATAAAGCTCATTGAAGAGAAAGTAAATCTTGTTATCAGGAATAATTCGAAAGTAAATACGGCTCTTATGTCTACTGATAAAGCGATAGAGTCTGGTGCTATGGCTTTATTTGGTGAAAAATATGATTCTGAAGTGCGTGTTGTATCTTTAGGGGCTAATAGCAATGTTAATTCTCCATATTCACTTGAACTTTGTGGTGGTACTCATGTCGCAAGAACTGGTGATATAGGGGTATTTAAGATTATCAATGAGGCAGCAATTGCAGCTGGTGTAAGAAGAATAGAAGCTGTATGTGGAGAATTTGCGCTTAAGGCAATTTTAGATAATGAAACATATCTTGCTGATGTAATGGATATTTTAAAAACTAGTAAGCCTGAATTATTACAAAAAATAGATTCGCTTATTAATGACAAAAAAGACCTGAAAAAGAAGATAGAGAAGTTGCAATTAGGTAGGTTGGCATTATCTAATAATGAAATAGATAAATCTGCATCTTCATTGTCAGGTGCTAGGTTGTTATATAGAGAATTTGATAGCGATACCGACCCTAAAGTGATGAGAATTTCTGCTGAAAATTTGGCCAAAAATCACAATGATTTATTGATAATATATGTTGCAAAATATGATGTTAAATTATCTATAGTAGTTGCTTCCTCTCTTGATGTATCTCAGAAGTATAATGCAGGTAAGATTGCAAAGGAGATTTCTGGTTTTGTAGGTGGCAGTGGGGGTGGACAAGCCACTCTTGCTCAAGCTGGTGGATCAAATGTTAGCAAATTATCAGAATTACAATCTTATTGTTTAGAGAATATTTGATTATTGTGTCCGTATGATATAAAAAGATACTTAATGAAAAGGGGCGCAAAAACAGAGTAAAAATCATGAGCTTGTTAAAGTATTGTGTTTTTTTACAGTCATTTCACAAGTGAGTTTTTCTCTCCCCTTGAGTCATTCCATAAGTGACTCTCTCCCACCGGGTCATTCCGTAAGCGACTGCTAATAGAGCTATACGGAATCTCTTCGGATGCAGAATTAACCTCCATACTTTAGAGAAATCCCGTATAATTCTCGCACTTACGTATTCGAATTTACGAGATGACGGGTTGGAGGATTTTTTGTATAGTAATGCTCAAATCATGGAATGACTCGAGAGGCTAAGTTTTTATAAAATCTTGTGGGCAATGCCACCAACTTACGGAATAATAAAAGAGGCGCTCGCTCAGCGTTTTGCGGAGCGAGTTACTTTACTTTAATTGTCTTCTAATCTTCTTCTGCGGTTATTTTTTCTGATTCGCTTTTCAGCTTCTTGCTTTTCACGCACTCTTTTTACGGAAGGAGGTTCGTAAAAACGAGACATTTTAAGCTTACGAGAAACTAACTCTCTTTGAAGTTGCTTCTTTAAGTCTCTCATTGCTCTTTCGCAATTTCCACCATGAACACTTACATGTACGGCCACTAGACATTTACCTCCTTAACAGGCAGTTATAATTGAATTGAAAGCATATTATCTATATAGTTTAGCATTAAGTCAAGTATAAAACCAATAAATATGGCAGATATCGCAAGTAAACATGCAGAATGTAGATGCAAATTCTTTGAAGCATTAGCAGAAATATTAGAAACCAATTCTTGGTCAAAGAAAACTATTCCGGAAGCAGAGAAGAAGTGTGATTTTGCTTCTGGTTATCATCATGTTCTTTTTCCAGCTGGGATTAGTCAAGTGATCAGTGAGTTTGAGCTATGGCAAGATAATGCAATGATGAGTGTTTTACATTCAACAGAAAAACCAAAAAAGATAAGAGAAAAGATTGCTCTTGCTCTTGAGGTGCGTATCATGCAAATTCTTTCAAAAGAGGCTATGCTTAATGTGAATGCATTTTTTTCAACGCCTCCAAATATTCTCTCTGGTGGTAAATCCGCATATGCCACATGTGACGCTATATGGAGATATGCGGGTGATAAGTCTAACGATTTTAATTATTACACAAAAAGAGGGTTACTATTTTCTGTATATCAATCAAGTAAATTATTTTACTTTGCTGATAATTCTAAAGATCACAAAGATACTAAAGAATTTATTAAAAATGCACTTGATAATATCGTCAATATTGCTAGTTTTAAGAGTCAAATTAAAACTGAAGATATTCCTATCTTGAGGCTTTTTTGTTAAGGGAATTAATTTAAATATACATAAGAACTATGGCAGAGCAAAAATATTACCCAGATGTTAAATCTAATGTTAACTTTCCTGAAATAGAGAACGAAATATTAAAATTCTGGAAGGATAACGATATTTTTCAAAAATCTGTTGATACTAGAGACTCTCTTAAAGAAAACAAGAATAACGAGTTTATTTTCTATGATGGCCCTCCATTTGCAAATGGCCTGCCGCATTATGGGCATTTACTTACTGGTTTTGTGAAGGATATGTATGCTCGTTACCAAACAACGAAAGGGAAAAAAGTTGAGCGTCGTTTTGGTTGGGACTGCCATGGTCTTCCAGCAGAGATGGGAGCAGAAAAAGAACTTGGATTTTCTGGCCGTATTGCAATTAATGAATATGGTATAGATAAATTCAATGCACATTGCCGTAGTTCAGTGATGAAATACTCTAAAGACTGGGAAAAATATGTGCATCGCCAAGCAAGATGGGTTGATTTTGAAAATTCGTATAAGACTATGGATAAAAGCTTTATGGAGTCAGTTCTTTGGGCTTTTAAAGAGCTTTATAAAAAGGGTTTGATATATGAATCTATGAGGGTAATGCCATATTCATGGGCATGCGAAACTCCTCTTTCTAATTTTGAAACAAGACTAGATAATTCATATAGAGAGCGTGCTGATAAAGCCGTGACCGTTGCTTTTGAACTTAATGCCAAGCCTGAATTTATAAAAGAGGAGTGCAGGAAATATAAGATTCTCGCATGGACGACAACGCCTTGGACTCTACCTTCCAATCTTGCTCTTGGCGTAGGAGCTGAGATGGATTATGTATATGTAGTTAAAGATGATGTTTGCTATATTATCGCTGATTTTGCTGTAAAATCTTATGCAAAAGAGCTCCGGATAAGTGGGGAAGAAAAGCTGACCACCTTTAAAGGCAGCATGTTATCTGGTCTTACTTACAGACCATTATTTCATTATTTTAAGGATCACCCAAATAGCTTTAAAATCTTCTGTGCAGAGTTTGTACAAGAAGGTGATGGTACTGGTATTGTACATATGGCTCCTGGCTTTGGTGAGGATGATCAAGTTGTATGTCAGGAAGAAGGAATAGATCTTGTTTGTCCCGTCGATAATGCAGGTAAATTCACAAAAGAAATAACTGATTTTTCTGGAATGCAAGTATTTGATGCAAATGATCCCGTTATCATCAAGCTAAAAGAGCAGGGGCAATGGATTAAGACGGAGCAATATTTACATAATTATCCTCACTGCTGGAGGACGGACACACCTCTGATATATAAAGCTGTTCCATCATGGTATGTAAAAGTTACTGAATTTAAAGATCGTATGGTTGAATTAAACCAGCAAATCAATTGGATACCGCATAATGTTAAGGATGGGTTATTTGGCAAATGGCTTGAAAATGCACGTGACTGGTCTATCAGTAGAAACAGATTCTGGGGTACTCCTATTCCTGTTTGGAAGTCAGACGATTCTGATTATCCACGGATAGATGTGTATGGGTCGGTAGAAGAGCTTGAGGCAGATTTTGGAGTCAAAGTAGAAGACTTACATAAGCCATTTATTGACGATCTGGTTCGCCCGAACCCTGATGACCCAACTGGGAAGTCAATGATGCGTAGGGTAGGCGATGTATTTGATTGCTGGTTTGAAAGTGGTTCTATGCCGTACGGTCAGGCGCATTACCCATTTGAGAATAAGGAGTGGTTTGAGAATCATTTTCCTGCAGATTTTATAGTAGAATATTCAGCGCAAACAAGAGGGTGGTTCTACACATTGATGGTACTATCTACCGCTTTGTTTGATCGTCCTCCTTTTTTGAACTGTATTTGCCATGGTGTGATTCTTGATTCAACTGGGCAGAAGCTATCAAAGCGTCTTAATAATTATGCTGATCCAATTGAGTTATTTGAAAAATATGGTTCAGATGCTCTTAGGGTAACCATGCTTTCGTCAAATGTGGTGAAAGGTCAGGAGCTGTTGATAGATAAAGATGGAAAAATGGTATTTGATACTCTTCGCTTATTTATAAAACCTATCTGGAATGCGTATCACTTTTTTTGCTTATATGCTAATAGTGATGTGATAAAAGGAGAGATATCCTATGATTCTAAAAATGTTTTAGACTCATATATTCTATCAAAACTTAAATTAGCAATTCTGGAGATAGAAAGATCAATGGATCTATTTGATAGCCAGTCTGCATATGATGCAATATCTGATTTTTTTGAAGTGCTTAATAATTGGTATATCAGAAGGAGTCGTAATCGTTTCTGGAAGCCTGAAAAGGATCAAGATAAAATAGATGCTTATAATACTTTGTATACAGTTCTTGTGATGATGAGTAGGGCGATGTCATCTCTTCTTCCTCTGATATCAGAGCACATATTTAAGGGGCTTGTAAAAAGTGATGATAGTCAAGATAGCGAAAGTGTACATCTTGTAGATTTTCCTGTGCTTGATCAAGTAACTATTGATAAAGAGCTAGTCTATAACATGGATCAAATTCTTGATATTTGTAGTAGTGCTTTATTTATCAGAAGTGAGAAAAATATCAGAGTAAGGCAGCCCTTAGGTGATCTTAAAATTACTTCTAAAAATAGTGAGCTATTTAAAGATTTTGAGGATTTAATAAAAGATGAAATCAACGTAAAATCAATTAGTTATAGTAATGATCTATCAAATGAGGCTGATACAAAATTATCTATAAAATTCCCTATTTTGGGAAAAAGATTGCCTCATAAAATGAAGGAGATCATTGGGTTATCAAAACAGGGTAAATGGGAATATGATAATGATAATTGCGTATTAATTGCTGAAGAGAAATTACTAAAAGAAGAGTATGATATTATTTTAGTTCCAAGGTCAAAAGAGGGTGCAAAATCACTATCTAATAACCAAGGAATGATACAGCTTGACCTTAACATTACAAAAGAGCTTGAAGATGAAGGAATAGCAAGGGATATAATAAGGCTTGTGCAGCAAGCACGCAAAAGTGCAGGGTATGATGTTTCTGATAGAATCAAACTTAAGTTAGAATCAGATATAGATTTAACTTCAGTATTATCATCTCATGCAGTATTGATTTCTGAGCAGACCTTGAGTGAATTTGATTCTACGTTTACTCATGATTATAGTTGTAATACAGAGCTTTTTGATAAGAATATTGATATTTTTCTTAAGAGGTGAATAATTGTTGGATAGACAACGAGGATTCCGTATAGCTTCCTTAGCGGTCGACTGGCGTTGCCTGCACGGCTCTAAAAAGTCTAGAAAGTCCGCACACAGCCATCAATAAACCGTAAACGATTCTGGCGCTCCCTACGTCATTCCGCACGTGACTGCTAAGGGAGCTATACGGAATTTTGTAACAACAGAAGAATCAACTTTTATGCTTTAGAGATCTCGTATAACTCGCAAAACGCTCATTTACGAGATGACAAGTTGAGGACTTTCATATAGTAATTCTCTAATTTACACTGATGAGAGTGAGAAAGTTTGTTATTGCGTAAACGACTTTTTCCTCACACAATTGCCGTGCAGGCAACGCTGGTCACGTGCAGAATGACAGTAAAAGGCACAGCAATAATTCATTTGTAAATTGACTATATATCCACTTAAAAGATAGAAAGTCTAGTGGTATAATTAAACTAATAGATTATACTAACTAACATTGGTGATTTTCATGAAATACAAACAAAACCCCGTTCACTTTGATCAAGGTATAATGAAGGACTTTATTACTAGCAAACTATGTACAAGCGCACATTTTCAATATGATTTCCATAAAATGAAAGGGGCAGATACAAAACTAGATGTATTAGGTGTTAAGCTGCGTTCTTTAGAACAATCTATAAAGGACAATAAAATTGATTCATATTTTTTTACGTGTCAATGTCAATTAAAAGTGTACCAGTAATTTTCGCCAAAAGTGTACCACCGATAATAAAAATTTTTACGTCATTTTCCCTCCGCTTTTTTAAACTTCTTCATACGATAACTCTTGCCTCTGATGT
>Ga0206126_10003519_pt1 | contig 15849 bp, 17 predicted proteins | sample Helgoland_Spring_5_FD_148621 | JGI IMG/M metagenome (GOLD analysis project Ga0206126, IMG submission 148621) | Pelagic subsurface seawater microbial communities from Kabeltonne, Helgoland, North Sea - Helgoland_Spring_Bloom_20160412_1 | ecosystem: Environmental > Aquatic > Marine > Epipelagic ...
CTGTTCACTCCACAGCTGACGCAGACGCCATGCACGTTCGCATGGCCGACGAAAGCGTCTGCATCGGTCCACCGTCTTCGCAACAATCTTATCTTTCGATCCCAGCGATTATTGCAGCATGCGAGATCACAGGCGCAGAAGCGATTCACCCTGGTTATGGTTTCTTGTCTGAAAACGCCAACTTCGTTCAAATAATCGAAGACCACGGTCTGACCTTTATCGGCCCAACAGCGGAACACATTCGTGTTATGGGCGATAAAATTACAGCCAAAGACACTATGAAGGCTCTAGGGGTTCCATGTGTTCCAGGCTCCGCAGGTGGCGTACCAACACTCGAAGATGCGCAACGCATCGGCGAAGACATTGGCTATCCTGTCATTATCAAAGCAACTGCTGGTGGCGGTGGTAAAGGCATGAAAGTAGCACAAACTCCTGCGGACATGGAAAGTGCATTCAGAACAGCACGCGCTGAAGGTAAATCAAACTTCGGAAACGACGAAGTCTACATTGAGAAATACCTCACCACCCCACGCCACATCGAGATCCAAGTCTTTGGCGACGGAAAAGGTAAGGCTGTGCACTTGGGTGAGCGCGATTGTTCACTACAACGCCGCCACCAAAAAGTGTTTGAAGAAGCGCCCGGCCCATCTATTTCGCCAGAAGAACGCGCGGAGATCGGTAAAGTATGTGCAGATGCCTGTGCCAACATCAATTATATCGGTGCTGGTACAATCGAATTCCTGTACGAAAATGGCGAATTCTATTTCATCGAGATGAACACACGTTTGCAGGTCGAACACCCTGTTACAGAGGCAATCTTTGATGTTGATCTTGTGCGCGAGCAAATCCTAGTCGCCCAAGGACAACCAATGTCCTTTGGTCAGGACGATCTCAAAATCACTGGTGCGGCAATTGAAGTTCGCATTAACGCTGAAAAGCTGCCAAATTTCACACCCTGCCCCGGAAAAATCACTGAGTATCATGCTCCAGGTGGTTTAGGTGTTCGCATGGATTCATCATTGTATGCTGGCTACTCAATCCCGCCTTACTACGACAGCTTGATTGGTAAATTGATCGTGCATGGCCGTGATCGTCCAGAAGCTTTGGCACGCCTTAAGCGGGCTTTGGGTGAATTAATCGTCGATGGTGTCGACACTACGGTTCCCTTGTTCCATGCACTTCTCGAAGAAAAAGACGTTTTGGATGGAACGTACAACATCCACTGGCTCGAACATTGGTTGGAAACAAACCTAGGCGCCGCGTAGCGCTAAAATGACCCTGACGCCGGAAATCCTGCTTCATGGTTATTCAATTGGAATTTTTCCAATGTCAGATAGCCGGGACGACCCAGAAATATTCTGGGTCGACCCGCAAAAGCGTGGTCTTTTGCCAATAGCCAAATTCCACATCTCAAAATCACTCGCAAAACGTATGCGCAAAACCGAACTTCACGTTAGTGTAAATCGCGACTTTTACGGCGTCATCGACGGTTGCGCCGATCGCGACGACACATGGATCAACGCAGAAATCCGAGGGTTATATCTTGCTCTGCATTCAACGGGTCACGCCCATTCCCTCGAGGTTTGGGACAAAGACGAATTAGTAGGTGGCGTTTATGGTGTCTCGTTGGGCGCTGCATTCTTTGGGGAGAGTATGTTTTCACGTCGAAAAAACGCGTCCAAGATGGCACTTGCTTGCTTAACTGAGATGTTGGACCGTGGAGGCTATACGCTATTTGACACCCAGTTCATCACAGACCATTTGGCAAGCTTAGGTGGCTTTGAAATTGACCGTGGTAAATATCATCAGCTGCTAGATGCAGCACAGGGTAAACCTGCGAAATTCCTAACGCCTCTGCAGCCTCAAGGGGTTGTGCAGCGCAGAACCCAAACATCATAGCGCGAGTGATCCATTGCATTCAACGCGGGTGATGAAGCAATCATCCAGCCTGAAAATAATGTTCCATCATGACCAGTCTCACTTATCTCTATTGAAGCAAATGCATTGCCTTCAGGGTTACCATTAGGATAGCGACATTCACGCAATAAAATAGTGAGGCTTCCAAAACTCGCAAAAGAGCCTGCCTGTAATGCGAAATCATTGGTTTTACCATTGATCCGCAAAAGTCCACGCAACACAGCTCCCGAACCATTACTGGTTTCTTCACGACTAAGACCAGGTGTTAGCGCGTTGCCCAAAGCAAGGCCAATTGCAGAATTAATATCCTGGTCAACCAAATTTCGCGTTTCACCCACCAACTCTTTTTTTGCACTCAAAACAGTTGTTGTTATCTCTTGTCCACAGACTGAAGAAGAAACCATTAAAAGAAAAAGAAGATGACGGATCACTTCGATTCACCACCCGAAACAAATTTCAATAACAACGAAATCAGACTAACAGCACCTTGCGTGTCCGTGATCTCCGCGTTCTCGTCTAGATTGAATGGTGACCCACCCGGCATGATTTCCACGAAATTCCCACCAAGCAACCCTTCGGATGAAATTAGGATCGCACTGTCATCTGGAATTTCAATATTCTTGTCTACACTCACAACGGTATCGGCACGAAAAGTCTGTGGGTTCAGCTCAACCGACGTGACCGTTCCAATTTTGACGCCAGCAAGACGTACATCGGTTCCGACGCTCACACCTTCAAGGCTGCGGAAACTGGCGTTCAAAGGGTAGCTATCGCCACCGCTGGAAATACCTGCAATCTGAGCGGCATAAATGCCAAAGCCGATTGCAGCCGCTAAAACGATACCGCCAACAACCACTTCTGTCGTGTTTCCAGCCATTCAAAAGCCCTATTCTGGCGTCCATGCGTCGTAATCAGCACGTGCTGCAGGCTGCGCGCGTCGAATAGAACCAGCAGGAGCATATGCCATGGCAGTTCCTGTCAGATTCTCTTGGTGCGGCTTCTGCCAAGACTTGTTGACCAATGGCTTTTCTGTTGGGGGCTCGTCCCAAGTGCGGTGCAACCAGCCGTGCCATTCTGGATCAACGCGGCTTGCTTCCGCTTCACCGTTGAAAATCACCCAACGCTTTGAATCGTCTTTGTTTTTATAGAACGTGTTGCCCTGGGCATCCGTGCCAACTTTGAGGCCCTTGCGCCAAGTGAACAACTGCGTGTTCAACGTTTGACCGTTCCACCATGTCACAGAACGCAACAATGTATTCAAAATGCCCATCAATCAGCCTCCGACGTTTCAGTGTGGTATGCCGCATCCTAGCTCCGCAGTCCAGAGACAAGCGCGGCATTTGCTTAGCTCGGCAACATTGCCGTTACTTCAATTTCAATCTTATATTTAGGATCAATTAACCCACACTCAATCATCGTGGTTGCAGGCGGATTTTCACCAAATGTTGCAGATAGTATAGGCCAGCAGGCTTCAAAATCAGCTGCCTTTGGCAGCATGTAAGTCACGCGAATTGCATGTGCAAAGTTTGAACCGGCTTCGTTCAACGCCTTCTCAATGACATCCAATGCAGATTGGCATTGTTCTTCAACGCGCTCACCTTGCCCCACGGTGCCTGCCACGTGGACAAATCCACCGGCAACAACCGCGCGACAATATCCAATTTTCGACTCGAATGGGCCACCGGAATAAATGCGTTTCATTTTTTGTTCTCCTCATTTGAGTAATAAAAAAGGCGGGCACAGAGGCCCGCCCAATTATTCACTAAGTTTGTTCAAAGTTTAGCCTGCAGTTGCCGGTTCTTTTTTGGCCTCTGCGTGGATCATCAAAGGTGCTGCATCTGTGTTTACAGCTTCTTCATTCACAACCACTTCCTTCACTGTGTCCAAACCAGGCAGTTCGAACATTGTATCCAACAAGATTTCTTCAAGGATAGAGCGAAGGCCACGTGCACCCGTTTTGCGCTGAATAGCACGTTTTGCAATTGCGCTCAGAGCGTCCTCAGTGAACTTAAGTTCAGTATCTTCAAGTTCGAACAGACGCTGGTATTGTTTCACCAACGCATTCTTTGGTTGCGTCAGGATAGTGACCAAAGCGTCTTCGTCCAGATCTTCCAGTGTTGCCAAAACAGGCAGACGACCCACAAATTCTGGGATAAGACCGAATTTCAACAGATCTTCTGGCTCTAAGTCTGTGAAGATTTCACCAATACCGCGTGCATCGTTGTCGCGCACGTCCGCACCAAAGCCCATCGCAGAACCCTTGCCACGTGCAGCAATAATCTTGTCCAAGCCAGCAAAAGCGCCACCACAGATAAACAGAATGTTCGTTGTGTCCACTTGCAAGAACTCTTGTTGTGGATGCTTACGGCCACCTTGTGGAGGAACAGATGCGACTGTGCCTTCCATCAATTTAAGCAATGCTTGCTGAACGCCTTCCCCCGATACATCACGGGTGATGGATGGGTTTTCCGACTTGCGAGTGATTTTATCAACTTCATCGATATATACGATGCCGCGTTGTGCGCGCTCAACATTGTACTCAGAAGCCTGAAGCAACTTTAGGATAATGTTCTCAACATCTTCACCGACATAACCGGCTTCAGTTAGCGTCGTCGCATCGGCCATCGTAAACGGAACGTCCAAGATACGTGCCAAAGTTTGTGCCAAAAGTGTCTTACCGCAACCCGTTGGTCCCATCAGCAAAATGTTGGATTTCGCCAACTCCAGCTCACCATCTTTTTGGGCGTGATTCAAACGTTTATAGTGATTGTGCACAGCGACTGACAAAACGCGTTTGGCCATCGCTTGGCCGATCACATAGTCGTCCAGAACACCGCAGATGTCGCGTGGCGTTGGGACACCTTCGGTTGACTTCAAGCCGGAGGCTTTGGTTTCTTCGCGAATAATATCCATGCACAATTCAACGCATTCATCACAAATGAACACTGTTGGACCCGCAATTAACTTGCGAACCTCATGCTGGCTTTTGCCACAAAAGCTACAATACAAAGTATTCTTGCTGTCGCTGCCGGAGTTCGATGCCATGATAACCCTTTCAGGTTTTAACGTTTCACTATGCGCTAAGGGCGCCAAATACACTAATTTAGACCAACTTAGGCCAGCCCCGACATGTCCACAATCGCAAAAGTTCGCGAAGACACGTCGAGGCTTAGTTTTTAGGCGTCTGCGTCGTCAGTTTTCGCACGGTTCTCAACGATTTCGTCGATCAAACCCCAGTCTTTGGCTTCTTCAGGCGACATAAAGTTGTCGCGCTCAAGACCTTCTTCGACCTGCTCCAGCGTGTTGCCAGTGTGCTTGACGTAGATTTCATTCAAACGTGTTTTCAATTTCTGAGTTTCACGCGCATGGATCATGATATCCGTTGCTTGCCCTTGGTACCCGCCGGATGGTTGGTGAACCATAACCCGGCTGTTAGGCAGCGAGAAACGCATGCCTTTTTCACCAGCTTGCAAAAGTAAAGACCCCATAGACGCCGCTTGACCAACAACTAATGTTGATACTTTTGGACGGATATATTGCATTGTGTCGTAGATCGACAAACCAGATGTCACAACGCCACCAGGCGAGTTGATGTACATGCTGATTTCTTTGGAAGGGTTCTCAGCCTCAAGGTGCAACAGCTGTGCAACGATCAACGAAGACATGCCGTCATGTACCGGGCCGCTTAGAAAAATAATCCGCTCTTTCAGCAGACGCGAAAAGATGTCGTAGGCACGTTCGCCGCGACTGGTCTGCTCAACGACCATCGGGACAAGGGTATTCATATATGTGTCGATTGGATCGTTCATCATTGACCTGCTTTGCTATACTCTGGAAGGACCATACCCCCCGAGATGTTCCTTGAATCTTATTATCGCTAAGAAGGGTCTGCAAGGGGGCTGGGCCATCAAATATCTGGGTAAAAGATAATGCCCGCCCCCAAGCTGTATTTTTCACTCGTTATTTGGAAAGGCAGGTGGTCAAGGCCGTACCGATAGAGCGTAACAAGCTTTCATACAACTGCGGACCGATATCGAATTCAGCACCTCCTGCATCAGCCTCTACAATTTGCACATCTCCGGCCACTGCGCCACCAACCCCTCGTTTGGCAAAGGACCTGCCAAAACGCATTGAACGTCATTTGCTGAAACAAGGTCGCGCAACAACGCGCTACGTTTTGAGCTTGGCGGAACCGCGTCACTATCAGAAATCGCACCAACGGCTTCGATCCCAAACCTTTATTCGAAATTATGGAACGCATCGTGAAATACAATGAACGATAGATCCTTAATCGCTTCGAGCTGCTGCGCTATTTCGCCCGACATTACTGTTATGCGTTGATCAAACGCTTTTGCGCTTGCCTCATATAAGGCTGAATTCTGCGGATCATCTTCACCTAATGCACCCGCAATCACATAAGCCCACGCAATTGCATTTTGAGGATCGAGCCAAACATGAGGATCACCTTCGGCATGATCATCTTGCCTTTCCTCTTGCTCATCTTCGCGTCCCTCTTCATGCTCACCTTCGTATCCTTCGCTATGACCGTCGTCATGGCGACCGTATTCCTCTTCCGGAGCATGCTCACCGTGGAAGTGCTTGCCGTCAGCACATTTTCAGAACGCGGCTTGGCTGAAGATACATTGCTGGGTGTCTTAGCACATTCAATGCTGGCCATTGGCCTTTTAAGTGTCTCACTTTTGAGCGGCGTACGTGTCGATCTGATGGCGTATTTGGTTGGAGATATCTTAGCTGTTTCCAAACAAGACTTAGCACTTATTTGGGGCGGTGGCTTAACGGTCGTTGCTCTAATAGCCTGGCGATGGCATGCATTACTTACCTCAACACTTAGCCCGGATCTAGCACAAGCCAGCGGCATCAATGCGAGACGCGAACAGCTCGCCTTGACAATAACCTTGGCGATTGTAGTTGCTGTTGCGATCAAGGTTGTGGGAGCATTGTTGATATCGACATTGCTGATCATCCCAGCAGCAGCAGCGCGACCACTCGCGAAAACACCTGAGGCGATGGCCATAATTGCGGCGCTTATCGGCCGCGTGGCAGCTTTAGGTGCATTGGGTGTGTCATTTGAATTGGACACACAAACGGGGCCAACGATTATCACAATCGCGGCCGCAGTCTTTTTCGCTACAAATGTTATTTTACGGATGTTTGTGGGAAAGACTTAGCCCAAAATAGAAGGTATCGACTTACCTTCAATGGATTAAAATAGGATTGGGTCGCAGCTCAAGAAATGCGATCCAAAATATTGCTTAATTAACGCGTTGGCCGGTTTCTTTGTTGAAACGGTGCAGGCGGCTTTCGATTGTTTCAAAATAAACTTTTCCATCTGCGTCCGGAACGCTTTTCTCATAAAGCTTCACTATAACATCTTCGCCCATTGCACTTTCGAAATACGCAAGAAAGTATTCACCAAGGTTTTCAGAAGGCGTTAGGGTTAGTGCAACAAAGCCATTTTTCTTATCGCTGACCAGCATACGCTATGGGCGCATACCCAAAAGAGTATCAGCGTCTGGCAAAAATGATTTACCTTTTTCAGTCCAATCTTCAGATGTGAAAAGATTCATTGTTGGGCTACCGATGGACTGCGCAACAAAGGTGTTGTCCGTGCGTTCATACAGATCAACCTGAGTGCCGACTTGTTCGATAATTCCGTCACGCAAGACAACGGTCTTGTCAGCAAAAGTCGTCGCGGTTCCGTTTGCATGATATGTGCACATCCTTTCTCAAAAACTAAAGAAACCAACATCAGTCCTCGATAATCACAGTGCAGGAACACGCTGTGACAGTGAGCAGTTGTCGCATGGTTCTTGGCCCCACCAAGATCCGCCTCAACCTTTCTCTCTGATGACGGATGCAGGTCACAGGTCGTCAGAGAGACTTTTAAATTTTTTTGGAGATAAAATGAAATATTTCGTCATCGCTGGCGCTATCAGCTTAATAACGGTTTCTGCCTTTGCAGGTGTAATGCCCGAAGAACTTATTGAACCAACAACACTAATGATGGAAACCATCACTGATGGCACTCTTGAAGCTTCCGAGAATAATCCCAAAGCACTTGATCAGTTCATCCAGTTTGCCTTTATGATGTTATTCATGCTGCTGTAATCAAAAAAATATTGCTGCCGGGCATGTCCTATCAATTGCAGTTCGGCAGCACTTTGTGTCAGTTTGTATTTACGAACAACACTCTGAAACCGCAAAATATACTCACATCTAAAATTCACGTTTGGTGGCAACCACTCTGCCGGCCCATCTGCTGATTTCTGACAGTTTACGCTCTTTTTGACAGCAAATAAATTGACCGGGTCGTTAGAAAAACTGACCCGCCTCGCCCTACTCCATTTGTAAGCACCACGGTACCAGCTGTATTTCAGCGGCACAAGATGGTCGATATCCAGCTCTCTGCTATCAAAGAATATTTGACCATTATATGGGGTAAACCACCTCCCCCTCAGAACCCGACACGTCTTTTGAGACAAACGAATGACTGCCGTCGATAGCTTTTGCAACAATTCGTGGCGAGTATTCTGGCAGTCACGATCAGTATCTCACCACCCACCAAAACTATCACGATCATATTTGGGCAGCTCATCTGCGGTAGCTGAGTAAACAAATAAAAATATAATCACAAAAAAATACTAAGACAGGTTAGTATTTTCTGTTTCCATTTTTTCTGATAACTTCACATAAATCTCATTCAGTATTGGGCACTCACCAAGGTTAAGTGAATATTATGATCAAGTGCATCACTTCATCATCACTACAAATTTAGCACCACCCAGCTTTGAGGTGTCCACTCTTATAGATCCTGAATGCGCTTCGACTATCTGCTGGCAAATGTGCAAGCCCAACCCGGACGCATTTTTCACAGCCGCAGGACCTTTACGCGAAGTGTAAAAACGCTCAAATACTGCAGAATGAAATTCAGGTTCCACGCCAGGCCCACTGTCTTCGACCGTCAATATTACAGGCTTTCTCCACCGCTTGGAGAGCGTCACCTTTATGTCTCCCGAAGGTTGCGTAAAGGAAAGCGCATTATCCATTAAGTTTACTAGGACCTGGCCTAATCGATCAGGAAGTCCCGTCATCATCATTTTTGATGGGATGACCGACGTTATTATAACTTTGGGGCAGTCATTGCTGTCGACATAGTGATTAACAATCTCTTGGACAACATCTGCAAAATTGAATTTTTCTCGTCTTTGAGTTACGAGGTCGTGGTCTACGATCGCAGCCTCAGAAATTTCCGTAACTAATTTGCTCATGCGTATGGCTTGATATTTTATCTTATTTATTATTGCTGGTTCTTTGACTTCTTGGCTTTCAAAATTTTCGGCGTAGGCAATGATACTTGCAATCGGGTTTTTTAGCTCATGGCTCACTTCACTTGCAAACCTTTCTTTATCTTTAAACAGATGCGCTACCTGAGATGTCAGTTTAATAAGATTCTTATGAAGCTGCCCAATTTCATCTTTGCGGTTTTTCAGGCTCTTAATCCTAAAATTTTGCAACTGGTTAGCTACATCATCAGGTGTTAATTTCTTATCGAGCCGTTTTGATAGTCGGCGTAATGGGATAGCGATAGAAAATGATAAAGCTAAACCAAGCAACAATGTAATTACACTTATTCCACCAAGCAGATTCAACCTAGCACTGTTTCGTCCAACATAGGCATCTTTGATAGAGTACTTTTCTACAATTTCGATAATTGCAATCGTTACTCGGTTATCTCTCACAGGAACTAAACGCCGGATATTATAAGCATCAAAATCGCCACTGCGAACTTCCTCTTGGGGGGTGAAGCGAGCCCTTATCTCAACGATTGGAAGTGTAACAATTCGACGGTCTAAAATCGGTTTGTAATACTGAAAAATGCGGGAGGCTACTTTATCCGCTAAATTTGCTTCAGTCTTTGTGTGATGATTTTGATATTCAGCTGATAAAGAAGGCAGTTCTGTGATCTTTATTTCAGAGTTACGCTTCCAGATGGTACTGTCATAATACTGATACCAGGAATGCAGATCACCATCTCCCTGATACCTATATATTTTAACCAGACTTGTATCTGCGAGTAATTCCTTTGTTAGAACACTTCCCAGGCGTACGCTTTTTTCAAATTCTGACAATTTTGCATCTGCAATAATCGGCTTTGCTATATGCTTATAAAGTGCGGAAGATAGCGTAAGTTCGTTTCGCGCATTGTATATTTCACTGGGTATAAAATCGTCAGAAATCAAAACAAACAACCAAAGCGTAACATTAAGCGCAATTAATAAACCAAGTATTTTGATCAAAATGCTGCGCACGTTATAACTTCAACTTGTAGCCAAGCCCCTGAATTGTTCCAATCGGTTCTGCCGCCTCATCCACTACTTTAAATTTACCTCGGATATTTCGAATATGGCTATCAATAGTTCGATCAGAAACGAAGACTGCTCCATCATAGCATGCGTCCATTAGTTGCTGGCGCTTGCGGACGGTACCTGGCCGCTCGGCTAGAGAAATCAACAACAGACACTCAGTCACTGTAAGTTCGATATCTTGTCCTTCCCATTGAACAAGATGCCGCTCACGATCGATAACTAACGAACCAACTTCGATAAGTTTCATAGTGGGGTTCGTCATTGGTGCATGCCGCCGCAAAACAGCTTTAACCCTTAGCAGAAGCAATTGTTTGGTGAAAGGTTTTCCAACGTAGTCATCTGCGCCAATTGAAAACCCCACGAGCTGGTCAGCGTCTTCGTTTTTGCTGCTTAAGAAGATGATAGGCAGACCAGGATGGATCTCACGGGCATGGCGTAGCAAATTCAGTCCATTCAATTCCGGCATCTTGATATCAAAGATGGCTAAATCAACAGATTGTGTACGCAAGAATTCCAAAGCGTTAAGCGGATTTGAGAATGAACGCACCCTGAAGTTTTCTTCCATAAGCATAGATTCCAGGGGCTTTAAAATCTCCACTTCATCATCAACGATCAAAATTCTGCTCATGTTATCCTCGTTTCTTTCTCTTGATGCCGAAACAGAGCCACTGGGGCAATATAATTCACCCAATCTGCACAAGCTCTGCACAACATTTCACAGAAATTACTTATCCAAATGATACTGTCTGCAAAGTCCAACAATATTGATGAGATACAGGTTGAGGCAGCCTGTTGAGCAGTATGAATTTGCTCCTCCTGTGAGGTTTTCTCCCGGCCTCACAGGAGTAACAACAATCAGTAATGAAGGTGAAATATATGGTTTCGTTTAGTGTGATTACATTAAGTTTATTTATCGGATTTGTTATTACCGTATTGGCTGAACAATGAAGAGTAGTGTCACTGCTTTCGCCATTATGATACTCCAAGTCATTCCAATTCATGTCAATGCACGAGAGCCTTGGCGCTTTATCTCTGGCAACGTGTTAATTGGTGATGGCACCAGTAACCATTCAGATCATTTAGAAATCATAGCATCTGAGGATTGTAATACTTTCGAACTGCGTATCTGGGCTAGGATTTTTGACGTTGATACCAATCTGTTGGGCTTTGACGACACTGTGCAACTAACGTTAACTGTGGGTGATGACCTGGTTGCGTCTAAAGCATCAGTTCTTCACATGGCAACAGACCTTACAACAAATTTTGACTTGGTTTACTTGAGCGTAGGCTCTTGGGATTGGAAAACCTTACAAATGGTTAGCTTGTCTGAAACCCAAATGTTCACCGCTATTTTCGATGATGAACGAGCTAATGTGGAAGACAATAACTGGCAAATCGCAAACCTGCCGTATAATTTAACAAAATTGCGACAAAATTGTCTTTCAAAATCTGCTGGAGGTTTTATGGAGGCTAGAAACGTCAAATCTAGCACCCTCTATGGCGGCTACACGTAACTGATTGCAAAAATGTATCACACTAAGACAACCAAAAACTACTCACATCCTACTAAATTGAGAAAATAGAATGCGTTCACTTTAAAAGTTATTCAGCTTCTTGATTGTCGTAGTCACAACATTGACCGCAATTGTCATTCTATTGCTTCCGTCAATGGAACACGCAAAAGAAACCGGACACTATTTCTCAGCCTAAGAGATAGATATTGATCAAAATACGTCCATTACAGCTGGCACAGAAGTCAACTTTCTGGGTGTGATAGACGTTATGAAAAGCGTAGCGGTAAGTGGGCGATTAGCAACATTCATATATAGAAATAAAATCTTTAATGCGGATGCGTATCTATTTTATAAAGTAAGAAACGATGTTCTAATTTCAGCTCACCTTTCCCGCACATTTTTTAGTGGTGGATCAGCTATAATATGTTCAGCACTAATCCGATCTTTAGATGGAGAAGCGCTGAATTTTGCAGAAAAGGCTTATGCACCAGCATACTTGTTTTTTCAGCTATTGGGTCACTGGTCAGTGAGTACTCGCCCCAAAGTCCAGGCTCCTTACACAGGTAAGTTTCACTGGGGTCGTCCTCTTTGATTGGCTCTGCCATAAGAAACTGAAGTTAGCAGGCAAAATCCCAAAATTAAGATGAATGAACGGACAATCATTTGTATCAAGAGCCTCCACCAAGTACTTCGACAACAGATTCACCTGATGGGCCGAACTGCAAACAGATTGAGAGTCTCAATTACTCTCTGATCCTTAAAACCCTGTGAGGGTATTTCTGCATATATACAACCAGTACACCTACTAATTTAATCTCATAATAATCCAACATAAAAGCATTGACGTATACGTTACGTACTTTTTTCCCTGAGCGCACTACTTACGGCTGGACCTTTATAGCCTGGCCCTTTTTTGTTTAGGCGCTGGGCTGGACGCCATGCTAATGTTTGATAAGCTTAGGTTGATATTTTGATATGAGGCGGAACCTTATGAAACCCAACAACAACTTTGACTTCAATGTTGCGGAACTTTCTATTGTTGAGGACGCCATGCGGTATCGCTTGCGAAGACTGACCTCTCGTAGAGCAACTGTTATGAAAGAAAGCAGCAAGGTTAAGATTGATGCTGAAGTAACGCAGATCTCTTCACTGCTCGGTAAAATACACAACCAGAAAGTATTTTACTCGCCCAAGGCTGGGTTTGTCGGAGGCGGCTAAAAGATTTGCCACGTAAACGTTGAAAAACCTATAAGTTCCCACGAACATTTACTCTCCACCTCTAAAACCTCGTGCGTGCGTTTATCCATACCCGTACTGCGGGATACCCCCGTCAGGTCCATACGTGCCCATTATCAGGTTAGCCGCTTCAGTATCCTCAACCAATCTAATCCATTCAATTTCACCTGCCTGTTTTTCTGGCTAATCAATCTTGGCTAGTGCCGTTGGTCATGCTTTTGCTCTCAGTATTTGATGAATCAATTAGGTCCTGCTTTATCGATCGTTTTAGTCGAACGTCTTATTTGCTTCTCAGCAATAAAACGGTCTTAGCTCAATGGGACAGTAACACATACATATAACTTACCCTTGCGCTTGGTGAGATGAAAGGAGGAGAGAATTAATAGTCATGGATCATGGTCTAGGGCCCACACGAGGGTCAAACGCAGGTTCCGTCAACACAAAACCCTTAGTTAAAAGGGTCTCTCTATTTTGGGAGTGCCATAAAGGGGTAATGGCGGAGGAACAGGGATTCGAACCCTGGGAGGACTTTCACCCTCGTCGGTTTTCAAGACCGGTGCATTCGACCACTCTGCCACTCCTCCGACAAGCACTTCCTAGTGTGGGTGAAAAAATTCCGCAAGCCCACTTTTGAAGAAAATTGCGCCTGCGAAATCTGAATACCTCGGGATTTATGCCGATCCACGCGCGAGACACTTTTCAGATCGTCTTTGGCAGGATAGAGTGCCCCTAAGATCTTCGTTAGGAGACTGTCAATTATACTGATAATTGACAAATCAGGCGTGAAAAGCGCCGCGAACAGGCAAGGAATACATGAGATGGGCAGCGCGGACATCTTCAATCGTTTTGGTAAATTCGCCAAGAATGGCAGTATCGTTGCTTTTTCAACACTCATTTTGACAGGTTGCGACGACATGGGCCGATTGGATCTTGGTCAATCGCCACTTGAAGATGGAGCAAGCACTGCACCACAGCGCGCTGGAAATGCCACCCGCACCGGTCAACAGATGCGCAACGCAGGTCTTATTCCAACGATCAATCGCGGTGAAGGCGGCGGCAAACCATTCTGGCGTGTCCTTGTTGGTCTCGCGACCAACAAATCGGAACGCACTACTTTGCTCAAAACGATTAAAGGCGAAGGTTTCTCTGATGCCTGCGCCATCACGAACTAAGCCTATTTTCAGGAGTTATCCAACATGATCAGCACCAAACAGATCCGCCATATTGCAGCTGCTTTTGTGCTGGTCATTGTTGGGGCACAAGCCAACGCTTTTGAAACGCGCGCAACTGCTGCTTTTGTGATCGATCAAACAACGGGCACTGTTTTGCTGAATAAGAACGCGGACATACCTTTGCCACCCGCATCGATGTCCAAACTGATGACGTTGCTCATGACATTCGAGGCCATTCGCGATGGGCGCCTTTCTCTAAACGAAAAGCTTCCAGTTTCACAACATTCAATGGATTACGGCGGATCAACGATGTTCCTGAACACGCGTGATCGCGTGAGCGTTGAAGACCTTATTCGCGGTATCATCGTTTTGTCAGGCAATGATGCTAGCTCGGTTGTTGCTGAGGCACTTAGTCCAGATGGAACAGAGTCCGGCTTTGCACGTTTCATGACAAAGCGTGCCCAGAAAATGGGTATGACCAATTCAACCTTCGCAAACTCAAACGGCTGGCCTCAAGCCGGTCATCGCATGTCCATGCGTGACTTGGCCTTGCTGGCAAACCGTTTAATCAGCGATTTCCCGGAATTTTACCCGTTGTTTTCAGAAACCGAATTTCAATTTGACGGCCGCGCCCCTCAAAATACCCGCAGCCGCAATCCATTGTTGCGCCTTGGCATTGGCGCGGATGGTCTAAAAACTGGGCACACGCAGGAAGCCGGTTATGGGTTAGTTGGCTCTGCCAAACAGGGCCAACGTCGTGTTATCTTTGTCCTTTCAGGTCTCGACAGCTCTGCCGCACGCGCGCAAGAATCTGAAGCTATTGCAAACTGGGCATTCCGCCAGTTTGCGCAACGCCCGCTAGCGGAAAAGAGTGAACGCCTAGCAACCGCAGACGTTTGGATGGGTGCTGCTCCAACTGTGGGTCTAGTTCCAAACCAAGATATCATCGTACTTTTACCGGTTCTTGGCGGTGATGATATTCCTGCTGAAGTTGTCTATAAAGGCCCTATTCAGGCGCCAATCGCCAAAGGTGATGAACTGGCTGAGCTTGTTTTACGCCCGGAAGGCCTTCCGGAAACACGCATTCCCTTGTTTGCAGAAACTGACGTTGCCGACGGCGGCTTCATGGCACGGATCAGTACGGCGGCAATGAAACTGATTGACCGTCTGAACCAAGGACCACAGCCAGAGGGCTCATCGTGATCCCTAAAGGCAGCTTTATTACGTTTGAAGGCATCGACGGTTCCGGAAAATCCACCCAAGCACGCAAACTTGCAGAACACCTGCAAGCCCAGGGTCGCGACATTGTATTAACCCGCGAACCGGGTGGCAGTGAAGGTGCCGAAGAAATACGGGCTTTGGTTTTGCAAGGTGAGCCAGACAGATGGTCCGCAGAAACCGAAATCCTATTGTTCACTGCGGCACGCCGCGACCATTTAGAACGCACGATCCTTCCTGCGATTGAAGCAGGCAAGGTCGTGATCTGCGATCGCTTTGCAGACAGCACCCGCATGTATCAGGGCCTATCGCGCGGTGATCTACGCGGCACAGTTGATCAGTTGCACAAACTGATGATTGGGCGTGAACCTGACATGACAATTTTGATCGATATGGACTCCAACA
>Ga0206126_10003520_pt1 | contig 15848 bp, 20 predicted proteins | sample Helgoland_Spring_5_FD_148621 | JGI IMG/M metagenome (GOLD analysis project Ga0206126, IMG submission 148621) | Pelagic subsurface seawater microbial communities from Kabeltonne, Helgoland, North Sea - Helgoland_Spring_Bloom_20160412_1 | ecosystem: Environmental > Aquatic > Marine > Epipelagic ...
GCAGGTAAAGCGAATAGTGAGAGTGCTGTTACTAGATACTTCATATTAAACCTCATTTATTATACTGCATATCGACCATTTGTTCGTGCAGTATCTGTTGTGCTAAATTATTTCTTAGGGCTTTCTTGTTGTCAGGTATTGTACCATCTTGTAGTCCAGCCGCATCATTTAATGTACCGCCATTTATCTCAGCGTTGTAGTACATAGCGATATTAGTTTGTTGGTTGATAGCCATTATTATGTCGTCTTGACCTTGAGCCTTAAATATAGTTAAAGCATTAGCAGAAGCAGTCAGACCCATCTCTATTCGTGTCTCTTCTTCTTCCTCTTCTTCGTCAACTATAACTTTACCATCTTCATCATATTGAAACTCTTCAGCTTCTAGTGTATCTGTAACTGCATCATCTTCTAGTGCGTCATATACTACAACTTCTGGTAGCTCTGGCATAGGTTTTACATAACCAGCACATGATGGATCAGACTGTGGATCATAGCACCTGTCTACCCTGTAGGAGTATATAACAACTGCATCTTCCACTCTGCCTTCTCCTTCCACTTCAATCGAACCCGTACCCCAATTTGAAGCTGGAATGTTCGAAACTGGAAACGACTTTACAATGGTATTACCAGCTACCCCCGACCAATCATCTGTTTCTCTGAAGATATAACCATCACCATTAGCATTAAGATTACCAACGTGTACTTTCATGTCAGCATCTGGATCTTTAACAGTTGTATATCTATACATTAAACCGTTTATGTCTACACCAGTAATGCTAGGTAAGATATTGTCCATACCCCAACCTAAAGAAGCACTAGCCGCATTACCTGTTGACCCGTAGGTATAGGGGTCAGAGTAACAATAAGAAGGCAAGGCTACTAAAAATAACACCCAAGCCAATCTTTGTCTCACCATTTTCATCGAACATCCTCTCGATTACGTTGTTCTGGTCACGCTCTATTGCTTCTTCAACTGCTTCCATTTCCCATGCTAGTCTAGCTTTATCTCCTACTAATCCATTCTTAGGGCAGGGAGTTCCAGCATTGAGCATGGCCTCAAACACTCTTTCGTCTTGGCACATTACAGATACAGCCGCAACCTTCATGCCCATATCGTACATAGTCTTAGCATTCTTGAGCTTCTCACAGTTCATATCTCTAACAGTACGACCAGCAGAAATACCTAGTATCTGTGTTTGTACAGCACCAGCTACACCTACAGTACATAGGTCAGAGTTACTTGCACTTATTTGTGGTGATATAGCTGAAGGTGGTGGACTATTGATTGTAGTATCCATAGATCCATCAGAAGTTATTGTACTATTACTGTCGGTGTAAATTGTGTCGTCAGCATACACAGTACTACCAATTAGTAGGGTAAGTAGTATAAGTAAGGGTTTCATTTTCTCTCCACGAGTCTATCTAGCTTTTCTTCTATCCTATCAAACTTGCTCATTATTTGACTAAGTACTTGATTTGAGTCAGCCTTAGTAACATAGTCTTCTCTGGTTCTATTTAAGAGTATACGTAATCTATTCAACTCTATTACATAACCTCTTAGTACAAAACCAATAAAGCCAACACCTAGTGTTAGGACACTACTCCATAAATCTGTCATTTCCATCATCTAGTTACCTAAAGCCATATACATCATAGTTTGATTGTTACCAGAAGAAGTACCTTCGTTGATTATTGTAAAAGTACTTAAGTTAATTGGTAGACAAGCTACAGAATAAAAGTCAACCTCAAAGTCACCTGATGCCCTATTATCCATAGGTGTACCGTTAACAACCCAGAAGTTATTAGGAAAAGCAATAGGTAAAGTTACTGTCTTATTTTGTTCAGCATTTACGCCTGTAACTCTTCCCCACTGCATATATAAACCTGAAGGAAATATTTGATAACCACTCTGACTTAAGCTAGATGTACCTTTTGCCACCTCTTTAACTTTAGCAGGTGAAACAAGGCTCTCTGTAGTACCTGTACCAGCTTGCCATATAGAAGTTGCTTGATCTCCTATTATACCTGTCTGTGTACCAGATGTATTAACCACCATAGTATCATCAAGAACTTTAAAAGCATTAGTTGACTGGTCAAAGTAACCAATACTAATCCAAGCATCATTAGCTTCAGATCTTTGCTTTAGTATATTACTAGAAGTATCATACCAGTGCATGTTAGCATAAGTAGTAGAAGGTGCAGAAGCACCACTATTATTACTACCTAAAGCCTGTAAAGCACTATTTAGATCAGACCTCGTATTTGGGGCTGTCTGATTAGCTATATTTAAATCATGTTGACTCATTAGTATTCAATCCTTCCATCTAGGGAAATTACACTTGGTGTAAAATAAGTATTTGTACTGTCTAGTTCAGCTTTAAATTCAAAGGCTCTTCCAACAACAGTAGCACCGTTGGCTAAAGACCAAGCTCCCCAAGTAGGAGACCCAGATGGATCGTCGGGTGTTGCTCTTACATAGACTAGCACATTCACATCACCAAATGCGGCATTCTCATCTGTCCAATTATCAAAGTTATCAGGCCAAGTATCAAATAACTGAGGTAAAGCATCCCACAACAATGTACCATTATCATACAATCTTTCAAACACAACATCACCAGTAGCTCTGACGTTTCTCGCTGAACCAGTATCTATGTAATTAGCTTGACCTTGCATAAGATAAGTAGCTGTAGGAGAAGAAGCACTTGTGTCATCAATCTCAAGTTGATTTGAGACAACAATACAGTTAGTCTTAGTTCCTCCAAATGTAGGGTCTTCAGTAATAGTTTGAGAAGCACCTAGTGGTGGTAACTCAGTCGGCAACACAACTAAACTTGTAGCATTGACACTTTCATTTAGGTTTTTATCGTATGCTTTAATTAAGAATGTCCCTGCTCTAGCAGGTAAACTTGCATTAGTAGCTGGCCTTGCTATCTTACTTAAAACAATACTACCATCACCCCAAGTAACACCTACAGTAAGTGGGCTATGCTTAACTTGATAATAAGATAAGTCTAAATCTGGTACGGCTGTCCAGTCTAAGAATAATGTTCCTCCAGACAACTCATGTCCAAAGTTAGTTACATCTGCTGGTGGTGCTGATAAGGCATCTACTTCTATATTAAATAAGTATTCCCATTCACCTATATTACCAAAAGTATTAACAGCCCTAGCTCTAGCATCATAGAAAGACTTCTCAAGGTCAATAATAGTAAACTTACCTAAAGGACCATCTGATACATTTTTATATTCAGTTTCACTTGCATCTTTATATTGAACTTGTACTTTATCAATACGTTCAGATGCGGCTGAAGTAACTGTTAAGGTTAACTCATTTACTAACTTCTCAGCAAAGACCTTAGCTACTACATTTGCAGAAAGTCCTACAGATGGCACTAAGAAAGGAGATAGTAGTTCTGTATTATCCCTCTCGTATACGACACCATCATCCACTTCATCAAATACAGATTCAGCAGTCTCACGTAAAGTCATTTGTGTTTGTAAGTCTAGTCCATCTGTAAGACCAAACGACCAACTAACAACTTCAAACTCTTTGTTAGTCCAACCAAACCTAGAGTTAGTAAGTCTTATGTTGTCCCCAACTTGTAGCTCTAAAGTCTTAATACCAAAGCTACCATTAACTGTAAGCTGTTGTCTATTACGCTCCAAGGAAATTAGGGCAAGCCTTCTAGCTTCTATAGAGTTGTCAGTAAATGATAGGTCTACATCAGCTACAGATTCTTGGTTATTATCAGCGATTAGAAAAGCAGAGCTAGTGACTTGTGGGTAATCTGTAGTTTGCCAATTACTTTCTTCTCCTCTAAACGTACCTTTGATAACATTAAAGTTGTCTCTACGAGAGTGTCTAGTACCAACACTAATGCTAGAACGTAAGTCGTCTTCATTCAAGTCCATTACTGGTGAAGTCCAATAAGCAGGTTTCATACGCCACTTACCTTGAGCATACCACATAGAACCACCCATAGACTTAAGTAGTTCACTTAACATATCATAAGGTGTAGACCCAGTAGTAAAAGCACCATTACAAGTGTACCTAGTTGTACTAGAAAGAGTGTTAGTTTGGTCACATACGTTAGCCGCACTAGATACTAATGTGTCATCTATATTAACTGTGTTTTCTTCTAAACCATACTTACTTGTTAGGTAGTCCCTTAAACATAAAGCAGGGTTATCTGACCAAGCTGTAGAACTACTACGAGGGTCGTATAACTTCTTACCTTTTACTGTAGCTGTAATGACAGGTATACCGTTAGGAAAAGCATCTCCGTCAAAGCCTAACCTTACATACATATAAGCTATACCACGTAACCTATGCTCAGTTGTCCACTTATTATCAGATTCACTTACAAGATCACTATCAGCAGTTTGATCTGAAGATCCATTGTGGGTCTTAACTCTAATTAGCCTTTCCATTATAGATGTAGAACGAATGAAACTACCACTTATATAAGCCTGAAGTTGTGCGTAAGTTGTAAATTCAGTACCATCTAAAAATGAAAAGAACTTACCAGATTGAAAGTTACTGAAGTCTTGTGTAAGTTTAAAGTACTTAGTTTCATGCTTAACATAACCGTTACCAACTAAAGTAACTACTTCATCGTTAATGTATATCTCATCAAAGGATTGTACTTCATGTCCAGCTACAGCTATTATACGATGTAAGAACTTATTGTTGTCACCTGTAGCTTCATCAAATACTATAGCTCCACCAACTCTCATTCTGCCATAAATAATCTGATGGTCTTGAGCAGGTCCAAGAGCATTAGTTTGGTATCCTCTATTAGACCCAGATATAGAAGGCTTAGGTATAAGGGCTTTCATAGCCGCACCAAGAGCGAAACTAATAGCAAAGCTAGTTAGAAAAGCACCAGCAACATAAGTACCAGCCGCAATAGCAAAAGCAGAAGTTGTAGCCGCACTAAGTAGTGCTACACCAGCAGAAATAGCCATACTTATTCTCCTTTAAGGTATTTAGAGTATACACGTTCAATGTGTTTAAACTTAAGCCTCTCAAGAACTTTATCGAAAGGCTTATGTACTTTTATATTAATTGTTAACACAGATACTCCATCCTCTTTAAGACACTTCTCAGCGAACTTAATTAGTCGTATACCAGCGAAACCTTTACGGTAGTCTTTATGTAAGTAGATTACATCGTTGTTAGCAAACATATGGTCTTTGTAGTGTATGTTAGTACCTAGTACTACGACAAAATATCCTACAAGTAGTCCATCTTCTCTAGATGTAAATACTTTAAGTTTACCTTGTTGCTCTAGGTTACTATAAGCATCCCAATCTGGGTTCAACTTAATGCTATCTTTATTAAGAGCTATCTCATCCCAATGGAGTTCTATAAGATATTTTATGTCTTCTTCTACTTGACTAAGAAACTCTTGTTGATAGCTAAGTGCCACTCTTACGACCCCATGATATTTGTTTATCTTGTAGATCTTCTACGAAGTCTAAACCTAGGTCTCCAGCGTAAATTGACTTCTGATAACCAGATGTAAACCTAGCTACTCTAGCTCTCTCTAAGTCTACTAACTTATTCTCTACTAGTAATTGTATAGTAGATGTTTCACCAGACTCTTCTATATTCATCTGATCCATATAACCAGAGAAGATCTCATTGAAACCTTTATCTGTTGTTTGTAAGTTAATCCTAGAACCATCTTGTAGTAGTATATAAGAAGAAGACTCCTGTAGTAAGTTACCGTAAGAGAAAGTACCAAAGTATATGTTACACACACGCCCTTGATAAGGCTCACTGAGAGCTAGTGAGAGGACTTCAGAGGGTACACCACTCAACGTAAGTGTAGCCCCCTTTACAGCTAATTCAGAAGTCTCTTCTATAGCAGATATATTTAACAGGTTACCTGTACCTACCCAACTAGTACCATCTTCTAGAACAAGTGTACCTTGACCAGTCCACAACCTTAGTACGTTGTCACCATCAAACTTTAACTCTACAGCAAAGAATGGATAAACAACATCTTGAGATATGTTATCTATTGTATTATCTGATAAATCTCTTGACATGTTAATTATACCTTAAGTTAAGTTTACTCAGCTTCTTCTTCTTCTGTTTCTTTAAGTGATTCAGTTAGCATCTTTACAAACGCATCCTTACCTACTTTGAGTTGGTCTAAGTTAAATTCTGCTGATCCAATCTTCTGACTTAGAGAATTGATGTGGTTAATAATAACCTTCTGCGTGTCAGTTAATTGGTCTTCAGTGTAGTCTTTGTCATCAATCGTAATAACCTTTTTATCTTCAGCCATTTTGATCTCCTTTAGTTAAGTGCTTAAAATTACCAAGGCATCCCAGATGAGGATGTTGGGTTTGCAAGTTCAGCTATCTTAGCATCATTTGCCGCTTCAGTATCAGCTTGCACAACTTGTTCGTGTACCCAAGCTAATACGTTTGCTTCTGTTAGATCAGCGTAAGGGATGTAGTCATCGTCTGATGGCACACCTGTATGAGATGTAGTTCCATATGCTGATGCAGTGTTAGTACCATCTGTGCTTTCGCAACGCCAGTGTGCTATTGTTACTGAATCATCAGATGTGTTTCGCTCTAAATTAGCGATAGACCATGTGTGTGTGTTTGGCATAACAGCCTCCTTTTATATTTCTTGTGCATCCATAGCTGTCTGGTATGCAGTCTTCACTGCGTCTGTCCAAACAGCATTGCATATTGCTTGCACTTCGGTGCTTTCACCTGAGATGTCAGTGTCTGCCCATGTATCACCTGATTTAGTTGAGCAAGATAAGACGTGACGTGAGAATGCTCTGCTGATCTCTGTACCATCTCGTGATATCACAGTGGCGGTTCTTATTTGAATATTTTTGTGATCGCCCACTATCTCTATTTTATCTTCTACTTGTGTTTCTGTTAGTGCCATATTGGCCTCCTTTGTTTTATCGTGGCGTTATTGCCACCTGTCCGACCCAATCTCTGAAAGGGTTATGATGCGTGATAAACTACAGTAAATCTTAGTTTTTTACCTGCTAGTTGGTTGTTCCTTAATGCAGTCACGCCATTACTCCTGAAAAAAACCTGAGTTGTAGTATTAAGACAGGCAGATAGAGCTACTGAACTGTCATAGTTCTGTTCAGTTACCATACCGCCTACTTCTGATCCTGCCGTTATTGAAGTAAAAGGAACAGATAATTTAGCAAGTGCGGTGTTGCTTGTTGTAGGCCATGTAACTTGCGCCGAAGCCACTACAAGCCTACCCACTTTTGTGTACGAATTGTTTGATACTGTAAAAGTTAAACCTGCCCCACTAGAATCCGTTACATTCCAAGTTCCCTCTTCGTAGCTGTCCAACTTATTAGCCGACCCAGTGCCACCGAGGTATACACCGCCTGATAGGTAAGCGTCTTTCCAACGTACATTTGATGCACCTAAATTTACATCTGCATCGTTAAAAGCACCAGCGTTTGTAGCTGGGAGTAGAGCATCGGTAATTTTTAAACCTTTGCCTGAAGTACCATGAGAACCAATATATGGATATGACCCATTAGCACCAATACTACCTACAGTTGTGCCGTCTTTTTGGAACAACGCAATGTCGCCATCACCAGCCAATCGGTTCAACAATAAAGACCAGTCTGTTCTTGTTGCTTTGACGATACCGCTATTTGAAATAGTTGTACCTGCAACAGCGTTATTATCGCTAGTCTTACCCACCAACAAGTTGCCTGACGAGTCGATGCGGAGTCTTTCAACGCCAGCAGTTTCCATTTTTATAAACCCATCAGGGTCTACCTCAATATCCTCGTTTCCGTCGTGGGTTTGAAGCTGAACTGGTTGGCTAGTGCTTGCTCCTTTAAGAACTAAAGCACCTGCATTTGTAGCAATACTACCTACAGATGTGTTGTCTTTACGGAAATCAGCTATAGTGCCATCCGATGTTTTACGATTAAAGACTGCACTCTCAGCACCATCAGAAGTAGCATAAAACCTACCATTAGAGCCAAGCTGTATGCCTTGTGTATTAACAGCAGTAGTAGTCTTACCCACCAACAAGTTGCCTGATGCGTCTATGCGCATACGTTCTGTGTTGTTTGTGCCAATAACTACAGGTGCATTTTCGTAGTTCCAAAAATATGCTAAAGCATTTGTACTGCCATCTAAGCCAAGCAAAAGGCCATCTGATGAGCTAGTCCCTGTATTGTTTGTCTGCATCCTAATGTGAGTATCGACACCTCCGTCAATATCAAGCGAACTTCTAGGCGAACTCGTCCCAATGCCTACGTTGCCGCCATTGAAGTAGCTGTCACCATCAGAGTTTATCTGTACTGTTCTTGTGCCATTGCCTTTATGTACATTGATAAAACCTTGTGCAGTACCCGTGCCAAGCTGAACTTTAGAACTGCTTGCGCCATCAGCGCCTTCCCATAAGACAAGCTGTGGGTCTGTTCCTGCGATGGATAACTCAACACTAGGCGAACTCGTCCCAATGCCAACATTGCCTGTCGATGTGATGCGCATTTTTTCTGCGGTGTTTACACTAAATGTATATTCGCCAGATGCGCCAGTATCAAAGCCAACTGTATTGCTTGCACCTGAGTCATATGTAAGATTAAAATACTGGGTGCTTGCACCACCGCTATCATACATCTTGATGCCACCTACGTTTTCACCAGTGTTTGATATATTAATATATGGTGCATTTGCTTCCACAGTCAGCCCATCAGCAGTCACTGTGCCAGTTACGTCTATGCCTGTTGATGTTGTGGATAGTTTGGCAGAGCCGTTGTGATAAAGGCTTACTGTGCCATCTGTATCCGCCGCAAACATTGTTTCACTAACTGCAACATTCGTAACTCTAAAATCGTCAGCGGCAATAATTAAATTTCCATTTCCATCTTCTTTAATGTAACTATCAGACCCATCATGATAAATAGATAAGTCAGACCCAGCACCGAATATGGCTTTGTCGTTGTCACCGAATGACAAGTCGCCTGTCATAGTATCGCCAGTAATACGAACAAACCCTGTCCCTGTATCAAAGGCAGTCTTCAGCTCACTAAACGTGATTGCTTTTGTTTCATCAGCAGTAATATCAACTACAACAAACTCATCTGCCTCAGCTAAGTTAGCACCAGTAATATTAGTTAGTTGTGTTATTTTCTTATCAGCCAAGTTCTTATTCCTTTATATCACAGCTTCTACAGCTTCAAAAGAGATACCGTAGATTGACGCATTATTAATTGACCATGAAGTCATGTTTGTTGATAGTCTGAAGACCCCTTTAGGGGAATTAAATACTACAGTAGCACTAGAGTAGGTAGACCTTAGAGAAGGCCATATTTGTATTGTTCCATCACCATCTTGGTCTAGTAGTACCTGATGTAACTTAGCACTTGAACCAGAACCTAACTGTATGTAGTCGCCAGCCTTAAGAGTACCAGTCATAACGACATCAGCATTATCTTCACCTGCTGTACCAGTCAGTACACAAGAGCTTACTGTACCTTGTGGTGTAGCATAGTCAGGATCTCCTAGTAAGAATGTACCTTGTTGACCTTTAAGACCTACTAACATAGCTTTCCACTCAGCCGCTTTATCTCTGTGTACCGAGGGAATATTGACTGATGCTTCCCACTTTTGACCACCGTGAGAAACAATCTGTTGTTTGTATGTAAAAGGTGACTGTGATACAGCTACAGCATTAACAGCCCTAAGCTCAATGCTCTCAATACCTATCGTAGTTGGTGTAGCTAGTGGATAGCTTAGTGCCATGTGTTGTATTCCTTATAAGTCTAACCGAATGTAGCTTTCATTGTGCCGCCTCTACGACGATCATTTATTATCTCAGATTTAGTCATTTGAGCAATCTTAGGAGCCGCTTGAGCTATTATTCTCTTAACGCTATCGTCTCCATTAGCAGAGAAGTTAAAGTTCTGTACGACAGTAGTAGCACCGCCACCCTCCATCTGTACTCCTAGCTTACCATTAGCTCCACGTTTAAGCGGCATAATAGCTTCAGGACCAGCTTCTCCCATTAGTCCAGTTCTACCACCAGACATAGGGAATGTAGTAGGACCTCCAACTATTCCACCATCAGCGTAGGCTTGTACTTGAGATCCACCAGAGAATACACCACCGTCAGCGAAACCTGCTGATATAGCGGCTACCATTTTCTTAACAACCAAGACCCTATAGAGTTCTTTGATTATCTCAGATGCCATAGTCTTGAAGGCATCCTTAACAGAAACTGTACCATCAACCATAGACATAAAACCTTGCTCCATAGAAGCCTCTATAGAACTACGTAACTGATCTTGTTCTTCTAACTTTTCATTAAGTTTATCTTGAGCCTCTGCTCTATCGTATGCAATAAGTACACTCTGTTGTTCAGTTTCTAATAACTCTAAGGCTCTCTCGTACCTTGCACTACCATAACCTATACCTAATCTCTCTAGTTCAAGTTTTGTCCTGTATGTCTCATTAAACTGTTCAGCAACTAAAAGTTCTCTATCGTTAAGACTTTCTATCATTAATTGTTCTTGTGTACTTAATGCCAGAGTAGCTAAGAACTCTTTTTGAGCTTCTTCTCTCTTTTCATAAAAAGAAAAATCCTGTTTAGCAGGTGTAAGAGACATACTCATAAGAGCATCTTCATCTGAAAATCTTTGCTTGTATAGAAAAGTCTCTTCAGCAAACCTTTGATTGTAGGCTTTTGTTCTAGCTTTAGATACTTTTTCTACTAGAGCTATAGTCTCATCAGTCATAGTTACAGCTTGAGACATTAAAGACTCTTCATCTGCAAACCTTTGATTGTGCCTTCTAATGTCAGCTTCTTGATTCTTCTTAGTTAATTCAATATTCTCTTTTGATAAACTAAGTGTCATACCCATAACAGACTCTTCGTCTGCAAACCTCTGATTATGTCTCCTGATCTCAGCGTCTTGATTATCTTTAATCAAACCTATGTTTTCTTTTGACATACTTAGAGACATACTCATAAGAGCCTCTTCATTTGCAAACCTTACGTTATGCAACCTGACTCTTTCTTTTTCTTCTTCTTTGAGCTGTTTATCTATAATAGCCTGTTGTCTAGCTACCTGACCTTCAATAAGTTTTATCATAGCCTCGGTAGACTGCAACATACTTTCGCCAGCTTTTGAAGTAGGAAGCCTCTTAGTTATTCTACCTTCTTCACCATCTCCAGAAGAGGGTACAGCAACAGTCGGAGCTAGTACATTTCTAAACTCTTCAAGTGCCTTTAATTGTTCTTCTAGACTACCACCAACGAGGGCTTGCTCAAGGCCGTCTCTAGCACCCTCAAAAATCTTTTTGTTTACTGATAACCCTAGTTTATCAAAAGCTTTACTGTAGATATTCTCGTCACTAAGATCTTCCATATCCATGAAAGGGTTAATCATTAGTAAACCGAGTTGTTTAGCTGTCTCAAGAACCGTAGTAAATTTACTATTTGCTACATCTAACTTATCTATGAAAGAAATGATAGAGGCATCAAACTGGGCTTCAGCTATTGCTTTAGAACTTTCTGATATAGAGACCATTGCTAAAGAAGCGGAAGTTAAATTACCATTAGAGTTTAACTCATTGAGTTTATCTACAGCAGAGTTAATTTCATCTACTGAATTACCTACATCCTCCATAGCCTCTTTTAGTGTAGTAGCCTGTGTACCAGACTCCATAAACATTCTACCTACAGCAGAACCAATAGGTATAAGGATACCAAGTGCGGCTGATAGACCTACAGCGGCTCCCATGCTTAGACCAAGAGGGCCAGCAATCATAGGTAGTATACCTGCTAACTGAGAACCCTGTTGACTAAATGCAACGAAAGCGCTTGTTCCACCTTGAACCTGAACCGCAAAGTCACCAAACTGATAGCCAAGCTGTTGAATAGCCATGTTAGAGCCATTCATTTTATTCTTAGTATTACCTACGTTCCTATTTAGTGTGCCAGTAGAGTTAGATAAGAGGTCAGAAGTCTTAGCCGCATTTAATTGAGCTTTAGCGTACTTGTGTATAATGGGAGTAGCTTTTTGGTACGACATATTAGAAGTACGCATTTGCTTATTTATTCGTGTTAGACCTTTTCTGTATTCTTTCTCAGTAATAGCTTGCCTAGCTCTTGCATTAGCTAGTTTCTTAATGTTAGTCTCAAGTTTCTTAGTTCTATCTATAGCGGCTACTGTGCCTCTATCATCAACTGAAATTGTTAGTTGAATTTGACCTACATCGTTAGCCATTCGCTACCCCCATATAAACTGTATCGACACGTTTTATAGTTTCTATATCCCTAGAGGAAATATGTGTCTCAGTCAGTTCCTTCCATGCTTTAATTTCAATATAAGTTATCGGGTTAGGTCCAGAGAATCCCATAGTTCTACTGTTGCTTAATGCAATAAAGGCAGACCAGACATGAGACAGTAGCGATGGAAAATGTGTCGGGGGTTCCAGTGCTTCAGGTCTACGTCCAATCTGCCTTTCTACTTGTTCTAAATGTTCTCGTTCTGTAGTGCCATCCTTATCAGGTTTGTTGAGCTTAAACTGATGTTCAGCCCACTCACATAACTGATTAGTTAGGCTTTCGTAAAATCCAGAGAGTCTGCAAGTGCCTCCTCAATCTGATCTTTAATCCAAAACACTTCATCGTAAAGATCTTTAGCTTTACTAACAGAGAGTTTAGGTTGCTCTTTGTTGTAGGTTATGTTCCACTCAGAAGTTATCTTAGATAACATATCTAGTGTAGCTTTTTCCATCTCTTGAGCAGTCAAGTTTGTACTCTTATTAGACTGCATGTCTTTAAGACGTTTATTAGTTTGTTCGTGCATTAACTCTTTGTACTCTTTAGAGTGAGTAGCATATACAACAATAGTCATATCTGTCTTATCATCATTCTTTAGTACAACACCAGTGTTAGGGTGCTTTAGTTTTACTTCTACAGTATTACTTGTAGGTTTTAGATCCATTAAATCCATGTCGAGTTCCTTTGTGGGTATCGGGTGAATTATGTTAAGTGTGAGGACTTCCGACCCGACTCAGAAGTCCCCACTAACCTTAGCTAAGGTGTTACGTTATGAAGGTCGTGTGATCTTCAAGTTAGTTGCTTCAGTTGCATCATATAGAGCAACGAAGGACATGCTAATCATTCGGCTTGTAGGTCCGTCTACACCAACATCAGCACTGTTAATTTTGACTTTAGGGAATTGGAATGTATAAGCGTTAGTTCCTGTAGGATCGTTAACTGATACTTCAATCTCTGTTTCTGTTTCGTTAAGGAAACGGTTAATTAATGCCGCATCTTCAAAGTAAGCTGTTAGTGTACCTTCAACTTCTGCTCTACCATACTCTAATGATGGTGCGCTATCATCTCCGATTACGAATGTAGGTGCGAAGGAATTAGTTAATGTGAAGTCTAATGCAGTTACGATAGCTACGTTAGATGCTCCACCTACGTTACCTATACCAATGTCACCTGAGTAAGCATCAAATGGTGCGGCTCCAGAAGCGGCATCTTGTGTCTTTTCAGTAGCACCTATAGTCATGTCCTTACCTACCATACCGAAGGTAGTTGCTACCATCTGGTTAGGTGCGAGGGAAATAGCCATAGTGGAAACTGAACAACCTGTAAACAAACGAGCTTGATCTATGTCAGCGGCATAATCTTCTATAGAGAAGAACTTAGGTGTTGTGCCTACTTTAAGTACGTCAGTTGACCAAGTACTTAACATGGCTGATTCTAGTATATCGTCGTAGTCAGCATCTCTGAGATCTACAACAATGTCCCCAGCTACTTGTCTATTGCCGTGGCGATCTACACGAGGCATACGGTCAGCTTGGATGTCGTTACCAGCTACACGATCTTTAGTTAAGTTTAAAGAGTGTGTGCTGAAAGGAAGGTTAGTAAAGTTGCCAGCAGGTGTCGTACCGAAAGTGCTTTCAGTAATAAAAGACAGGCTGGAGCGTGAACCCTGTGCAAAGGCCATGATGTATTCTCCTAGTTATTTATAAATGTACCATCCGATATTAATCGGAACGTAGTACCAAGGGCTGTCAATCAAACCTTGTTGCCTCTCAGCATAGTCGATTGATAATTTAATTGTTTCTGATTCTGCGTTAGTAAACGATATGTCAGTTGTAGCTTGAAATGCGTCTATAACTTTGTTAACATAACCGTCTGCGGTTGAAGGTCCGTTACCTTCTGGTGTAAATACTGTAACAGCAAAGACACCTTGATACCTGAGTTGAGGATTTAAGCCCCTTACAGCAGGTCTAGTCACTGTAGGCAAGTACATTACTCTAATAAAGCTAGTACCTGTTGTCGGCTCAAATGCTACGTTCTCGTAAGCTATGTCGGGGAGATCAGCCGTTGTAGAGATGTGTGTCTCAAGTGCGGCTCTTATATCATTATGTATACTAGCCATATTTATTCCTTACTCTCTCAAATATTTTATAAGGTTGTGTAAGTCTCCAGTTAGCTCCACCTTCCTCTACACTTATAGCGTGAGGTGAACCATTCCTAAGAACAATAGTATCTTTTCTGTTAAAGTCTTGTATGTTATTTATATCGTTTAATAGATTGTTAAGACCTTCTGTTGCCATAGTCTGTGGGTCTGCTTCTTTAGGTCTTCCTTCAGAGGACTTACCTCTAGGTCTACCTGAACCAACACCATAAGAAAAAGATGTTATATAAGCACCAGTATCTACTGTTGGTTTGGATAAATCTATAGTATACGTAGCTATATCCTCTAAGGCATATTTTACACCTAACTCTATAGCCTCATCTATCTCTTCGTATAAATTAGACATGGTTTTCTTTAAGCCTAATACCTCTTTCATATTCTACTCCTGTACATCACATATGTAACACATAGCGACACCGTTAGAGAATATAGATACTGCTCTTGTTACTTTAACTGTATCACCATTACCTATGATTAAGTCGTCAGGGAATGGATCTTTACCTACTCCAAGGTAAGGTACTACACACTTACGTACACCTCTAATAACTTCTTCAGGGTTAGCACTAGAATAGTCATAGAAGTAACCAGTGAAGCTATAGTCAGTGGTAGATGAACCTACTACAGAACCTGTAGCTGGATTATAAGTACCGTCCGTAGTAATTTTACGTAGTGTTAGTGTTTCACCAAAATCTTCAACCAACTTGAGTAAGTCAAATGCTCTAAAAGACATATGTTACTCCCCTTCTATTCGTATTCAGGTGTTTGGTAGCTTGGTGGGTTCTTAAATCTATCTCTTCGGAAAGAGCCTTCAATGCGGTTAGTGTTCTGTCTCACAGCTTCTACTGTACTCTTAGTAATACCACCAGCTAGTACCCCTACCGAAGCACCTGAAGTTTTACCTTGATACTCTAAGTTGTCTGCTAGTGAATTGTAGTGTGTAACTAAGTCAGAATAATCAGCTTTTAAAGCTCCACTAAGTTCTGTGTTTACTTTCCTAGAATACTTAGATGCTATAGCTCTAGCAATCCAAGCTCCAGAGTAGTAGACGTTATCACCATTCTCTGATAGAGAGAAAGTAACTTCTTCGTTTTGTACTTGCTGGTCAGTTGTATCAGTGTCACCAACCAACAGTCGTACTGTATTGAGACGACCAGAAGCCGTAGTTGTGTTTAGATCCGTTGGATCGTAAGACCAAGCCATTTAGTCGTCCCCTTTGTTTATTCTCCGAGAATGTTATCTCTTATTTTATAGTAATCTTCTGTTATCCAGCGATTGTTATTTAAGAACCGACGAATAAGACCTCGTTGCTTATCATCTATCTTTGACTTCTTACACTTCTTAGTATTAAACTCTGCTGTGCTAGAGGTTCTA
>Ga0206126_10003521_pt1 | contig 15847 bp, 18 predicted proteins | sample Helgoland_Spring_5_FD_148621 | JGI IMG/M metagenome (GOLD analysis project Ga0206126, IMG submission 148621) | Pelagic subsurface seawater microbial communities from Kabeltonne, Helgoland, North Sea - Helgoland_Spring_Bloom_20160412_1 | ecosystem: Environmental > Aquatic > Marine > Epipelagic ...
ACAAAAGATAATAAAAAAATAAAAAAAAGTTTTAAAGTGTATTTCAAAATATAACTCCAATTGTATTTGTAGGTTAACGTAATTAGCATAAATTCTGCGTGTTATAATTTTTGCAATAATTAATGCGGAATCTATCATATATTAATTTCGTCTACCAATAAAGGAGAGCCCTTCAAAGTTTATTTATTATGCTTTCAATCTACAATACCTTAAATAATAAAAAAGAGATTTTTAAATCTATTGAGCCCAGTAGAGTCAAGATGTATGTCTGTGGAATGACTGTTTACGATTTCTGCCATATTGGCCATGCGCGCGTCCTAATTGTATTCGACATGATCACAAGATGGTTAAGAGAAAGTGGGTATGAGGTTACCTATGTAAGAAACATTACAGACATTGATGACAAAATCATAAAAAAAGCGATTGTTGATAATGTTGACTATAAAGTAGTAACAGAAAATTTTATCAAAGAGATGGATCACGATGCTGAGCAACTCGGTATTATTCCGCCAACACTTGAACCAAAGGCTACAGATCACATAGATGAAATGATAAAGATGATCGAGGATTTAATAAGTAAAGGGTATGCCTATAAAGCTGATAATAATGATGTCTTTTATGCAGTCTCAAAATTTGAAAGTTATGGAAAATTGTCTGGAAAATCACTTAAAGACTTGAGAGCAGGCTCTAGGGTGGAAGTTGGTAAATTTAAAAGAGATAACAATGATTTTGTTTTATGGAAGTCAGTTAAACCAAATGAACCATCATGGAGCTCACCATGGGGAGATGGGAGGCCTGGTTGGCATATAGAGTGTTCGACAATGAGCAACAACCTGTTAGGCCAAACCTTCGATATTCATGGTGGTGGGCAGGATCTTCAATTTCCACATCATGAAAACGAAATTGCACAATCTGAAGCGGTGAATAACTGCCAAATGGCTAACTATTGGATTCATAATGGATTCGTAAAGATAGATGATGAAAAAATGTCAAAGTCACTAGGTAATTTCTTTACAATCAGAAGTGTTTTGGAAAAGTATCAGGCAGAGGTGGTAAGATTTTTTATTTTAAAGGCTCACTATAGAAGCCCCTTGAATTTTAGTCAAAAAAACCTTGATGAATCAAAGCAAGCAATTACAAAGCTTTACCTAAGTATTAGAAATTCAAAAGTGAACAAAGAATATAAGATTAATTGGAATTTAAAATATGCCAAAGAATTTAAAAATGCACTGAATGATGATTTTAATACGCCTGATGCGATAGCAGTCCTTTTTGAGCTAGCTTTAGAAATAAACAAAAATCAAAATATTGAAGATATTAATTTATTAGTAAAATTAGGAAACGTAATTGGCATTTTAAGTCAAGATGTTGAAGATTTTTTACAGGATAATCTTAGCGTAGAAATTGACGTAGAGGGTATTATAAAGCAAAGAGATAAGGCAAAAGCTGCTAAAGATTATCACATGGCAGATAAACTAAGAAATGATTTACTCGAAAAGAATATTTTAATTGAAGACACTCCTTCAGGAACTGTTTGGAGAAGAAAATAATGGCTATAAATTTAAAAAAAACAACAAAGAAAGATATCGCTAGTATTAAGGGTATTAGATTAGGTGTTACTAGTGCCGGTATCAAGGATGATGCAACAGATTTATTGGTTATTGTGCTTCCAGATAACAGTAATGTAACTGGTTTATTTACCCAAAATCAATTTTGTGCAGCCCCAGTAATATTATCTAAAGATCACCTTGCGCATGAAGATAATATTAGGGCACTTGTTATAAATAGTGGTTGTGCGAATGCAGGAATGGGCCAACAAGGTATGGATGATGCAAAAACAGTTTGTAAGTCTTTAGCAAAGCATCTTGATATTAATGAAAGACAAGTTTTACCATTTTCAACAGGACTCATTATGTCAAAATTACCAGTTGAAAAAATTATTAAAGCAATACCAAATGCTATAAATGATTTGAATGAAAATAATTGGTTTGAAGCTGCAAAATCAATTATGACTACCGATACAGCACCCAAAGCTTATTCAAAAATTATTAACTTAAAAGATAGAGATGTCACTATCACAGGTATATGCAAGGGATCTGGCATGATATATCCAAATATGGCAACGATGTTAGCATTTATAGCAGTTGATATAAATATTCCTCATGACTTACTGAATGAACTAATTTCTGAGGTATGTGAAAAAAGCTTTAATTGTATTTCCGTTGATGGAGATACATCCACAAATGACTCATTTATTTTAATGGGCATACCTTCAGATAAAGATTTTACGCTGAAAAAAAATAGTGAAGAGTATCAAAAAATTAAATCAGCTATTTTTGATGTGGCAAGTTTTCTAGCGCAATCAATCATAAGAGATGGAGAGGGAGCAACAAAATTTCTAACAATATCTGTCACTAAATCTTTAAGTCATACAGAGGCAAAGACGATTGGTATGGCTATCGCAAATTCACCACTGGTAAAAACAGCTTTTTTTGCCTCAGATGCAAATCTCGGCAGAGTGTTATCTGCGATTGGAAATAGTCAAGTAGATGATCTTGATTTAAATAAAATCGATATTTATATAAATGAAATTTTATTTGCTAAGGCGGGGGCTATTTCAAATTCATTTGATGAAATAAAAATTTCATCAGAGATGAAAAAAAATGAAATAAACCTTCATATAATTCTTGGAAGAGGTACAGAAGAAGCTAAGGTATGGACCACTGATTTATCACAAAAGTATATAGAAATTAATTCTGAATATAGAACATAACATTAAAAATATCCAAGTCGCTGTTGGAATTCTTAAAGATTCTGATGGTAAATATTTATTAGGAAAAAGACTAGATTCTCAAAGCTGGTCAGGTTGGTGGGAATTTCCTGGAGGTAAATTAGAGACTAATGAAAGCCCATCTGAAGCCCTAAAAAGAGAAATATTTGAAGAGCTTGGTGTTGTCATCAAAAAATATAAACAATGGACAACAAGAAGGGTGGTTGAAAAAAATAAAATAACAATCCTATATTTTTTCTTAATAACCACATGGGCCGGGATGGTACAGGGGAGGGAAGGCCAAGAATTACAGTGGGTTGATTTAAAAAATTATAACTCAACAAAAGTTTTACCACCTAATCAAGTTATTCATCATGCCTTAAAAAATAACTTACCTAATATCTATGCAATCACTAATTTGCAAGAAATATCATCTGAAAATTTTTTTCAAGTATTAAAGAGAAAGGTAAATGATGGTCTAAGCCTCATACAGATTAGAGAAAAAAATCTCCTAAAAACTGAATTAGAGGGCTTTCTCGTAGGTATAAAAAAAGTACTTCATCATTCCAATGTAAGAATAATAATTAATTCAAACATAGACCTAGCTTATGAATATGAACTAGATGGCGTGCACTTAAATTCAAAACAATTGCACGAATTAAGTCATTTCCCTAAAGATTTACTGGTGGGCGCTTCATGTCATTCGGAAAACGATCTAAAAGTGGCTGAAGAAAAAAATGCAGATTTTGCAGTTCTCGGATCAGTAAAAAAAACCCTCACTCATCCTGACCTTGAGCCTATAGGTTGGGTAAGGTTTAATAAATTAGTTAATAATTCTAATCTACCAATTTACTCAATTGGAGGTATGACTAACAGCGATGTTTTATCCTCATTAGAATATGGTGGGATAGGAATTGCTTCTCAGCGAGCAATATGGGCTAAATAGATTCTTATTTCACAACGAATTTAAATGCCTTTGTTATTTTGTTATTTTTAGCATCCATAAAAACAAAAGTCAGATCTAAATTTTCACCAGGTTCTAATTTTTCCTTAAGACCAAACAACATCAGGTGGTCATTACCTGGAGATAAAACTAAAGGAGAGTTAGGACCTAATTTCGGATCAGTTAATTTCCGCATTTCCATAACGCCATTAACCATCTTCATCGAGTGTAACTCAATTTTTTTAAAATTTTTATTGGAAACCTCTATAACCTTAAGATCGCTAGTAGATTTAACTGTCGCAAAACCAGCTGTCACATCAACCCCAGGCCTTGGCATTTTTATAAATGCTTTTGAAATTGTGATTTCATCAGCACCATAAGCAAATAATGAAATTAAAATTAACGTTAAAAAACTAAGCTTCATTTTCAGATGATGTATCATTTTCTTTTCCTTTAATAATAAATTGCTCTGAAGCCCAAGCCCCAAGATCTAATAGCTTACATCTATCAGAACAAAATGGATTGCTTGGATTATTTTTAATGTAGTTAAAAATTTTTGAACATGTTGGACAATATTTTTTCATATGAGACTACTGTTGACTAATACCCATCTTAAATTTTATTTTTTTTCTACCATTAACAATTTTTGATAGCGACGAAAATTGAATATTAACAGTGTATTTGTTCGATGTTAAATTAGGGTACAAATTCAATTTTTGTGGAAGTTGAAGTTGAATAAAGTCATGTCTAAAAGAAGGGTTTAATTGATAGTTTACTAAACCATTTTCATTACTATCTATAGATTCCAATGTGATTGAATCCCTCAAAGTATCTAAATAGGTTGTAATGCTTTCAAATATGGGCATGTAGGCACTTATTTTGTTTAAAAAATATTGTTGTTTGGCTTTAGGGCTTAATTGTTGCTTCCAGACTTGCAGTTGCGGAAGATCGCTAGTTACAATACCGGTCGGGCTCCCTGAAGAAGTCTTTATTTCTTGCAAAAATTTATCGTTACCATAAAAATTACCTTGGGGTAAATTTACTCTATTTAAAGATTTTTTTGCGTCCATCAATTTTTTAATTTGGTTTATATTTTTTTTTGTTTTATTCAGTTGTTTTTTTTTAAGAATGAGTTTTTCAAGTTCTTGTGAAATTTCTATTTTTATATCTGCCCTAGACGCGGTCCCACGCATATTAAAATATGATTCAAAGCATGCAACTTCCGAAAATTTAGTCATATTTTGAATTTGAGAATTAAGCCTTATGAAAATATTCTCAATAGACATAAGTCTTCGTGTTCTCTCATTAAGAGGTAATTCAAATTTGTACATTATTTTATATCCATGTGTAATTTTTTATAATAGCTATCTAGTTGTGTTTTAAGGTGATTAATATTTCCATCATTAAGAATTACTTTATCCGCCAATAGCTGCTTCTTTTCTCGATTCATTTGGTTCTTAATTATCCTATTGGCTAATGTCTTTGAAATGCTGTCTCTTTTGATTACCCGTTCAATTTGAGTTTCAAGATCGCAATCAATCAATAAAGACTCATCAATAAGACTAATATAATTCTTAGTTTCAAAGAGCAGCGGAATAACTAATACTATATAATTTTCATGCTTTAATAAATTTAATTGTTTATTGCATTCTTCAAAAATAATTGGATGTAAAATGGATTCAATTCTTTTTTTTAAATCAAATGATGAGAATATCTCTTCTCGAAGAAGCTTTCTATCAATTGCTCCTTTTGTATCTATATATTTTTCACCAAATTCTTTTTTAATTTCTATGTAACCAAGCTCACTTGGCATCATAAGTTCATGGGTAATTTGATCAAGGTCAATAACTTTTAAACCTAGTTCTTTTAGTATTTTAGCCGCAGCACTTTTTCCTGAACCGATGCCACCAGTTAATCCAATAATAAACATAGTTTGCCTTTATATTTTTTAAAGTATCCCCATATTAAAGATAATGATTATATGATAACTTATAAGTATAGATATGAAAGATAATGTAAAAAAAAATAAGCTTGATAACGATAATTTGCTCTTATCTGATGCAGTAGTCTGTAAGGTGGAGTTAGATCTGGGCAAGTGGCTTGAACAACTGACTGGTGGAATTGGCTGGGAAATATGGTCAGAATCTGAGAGTGAACATTATGTCTCTTATCATCTGAAATTTAAAAAACAAAATGCAGAAATAACTCTGTATCACTCTGGTCATGCATTGGTCTTAATTGATGAAAAGCCCGTTTTTGATGGTGATCTAATTGAAAAAAGAAATCCAATTGCTAAATTAAGCTATTACAACATTGATGATGGCGAAAAAATTTCATTGCATTGATGCAACATTTAAACCGACCTTAATAATGAGAATCTAGCTAGCCTTAATAAGCTGTCTTGGTAGATTTTATTATGATTTCCATCAAGAAGCGCTTCAATTTTATTAAGGTGCTGTTTTGCAATTTCTTTAATCTCATCTATTGCACCACTTTTTTCAATTAGCGATACTATGCTTGGCAAATAATTAATATCACCTGTTTTAATAGCCTTAGCAAGGATTTCCCTATCTTTACTATTCGACATTTTTATTGTGAGTATTAACGGAAGGGTTACCTTACCTTCTCTAAGGTCATCACCAATATTTTTTCCAATCTCATTTGAATTCCCAGAATAGTCAAGAATATCATCAGCTAATTGAAAGATTATTCCAAAATGTTTACCTATTGTTGAATAAAGCTCAACTTGGTTTTGATCTTTTTTATTAATAATTGCTGCAATTCGCCCGCAAGCCTCAAAAAGCTTTGCGGTTTTGAATTCAATAACCTCGAAATATTGTGTTTCATTGATTTGAGGATTATGGCTATTTATCAATTGCAGCACCTCACCTTCAGAAATTTTATTCGTAGCATCGGCAAGTACCTGCATTACACTCATGTTATTTATTTTGACCATCATTTGAAATGAGCGAGAGTATAAAAAATCTCCAACCAAGATACTTGCTGAATTACCAAAAACGGCATTAGCAGTTTGAATATTTCTTCTTTTTGTTGACTGATCAACAACATCATCATGAAGCAAGGTAGCAGTATGAATAAATTCTATGATGGAAGCTACATCATGATTAGATTCAGTTATTTCACCATCTAGACCAGCTAATAATAAGTGGAAAATAGGCCGCATTTTCTTTCCTCCACTATTCAAGATATAGGTTGATATCTGATTAATTACCGGTATATCAGAGCTTAAATGGCTTTTAATTACTTTATCAACGCAATTAAGGTCTTTATGAATAGGTTTTGTGATTTCTTTGAGATTCACTATGTGTTTTAGTAGTCTACTGAGTGTGCTCAGATTTTAACATACGTAAAAAAAATGAGCAGATAAATGAATCAACATAACTTAAGTTAAAACTTTGATCAAGCTTCGATCAAGCCATTGTAATTAATTGATAAATTATTATTTATTCAGTATAATCGCGAATCTAATTAAAGATATAAAGGTCGTTCTGATGTATGCATTAATCAAGACAGGTGGTAAACAATTTAAAGTTTCAGAAGGGCAACTTCTTAAGGTTGAGAAATTAAGTGCTGAGGTTGGTAAGTCTTACAGCATAGACAACGTTTTGTCTGTAATTGATGGGGAGAAAGTTACTATAGGAACCCCTTTAGTCAAAGGCGCAGTTGTAACCACTACTGTCGTGTCGCATGGTAGAGGTGATAAAGTTAAAATATTTAAAATGAATAGAAGAAAGCACTATAAAAAATCTCAAGGCCACAGACAGAGTTTTACAGAGATTAAGATTGATAAAATAACGGTAAAATAAGGAATTTTATAAATGGCACATAAAAAAGCAGGCGGTAGCTCCAGAAACGGGAGAGATTCTGAATCTAAAAGATTAGGACTAAAAATATTTGGCGATCAGTTTGTAAAAGCTGGCGGAATTATCTTAAGGCAGCGAGGGACAAAAATGCACCCAGGAGAAAATGTTGGGCTTGGTAAAGATCATACCTTGTTTGCAAAAGTAGCGGGAAAAGTTAGCTTTACAACTAAAGGTGCTTTAAAGAGAAGGTTGGTTCACGTTTTACCTTCTTAAAAGTAAAATAATTTAAAATAAAGCCCTGTCAAATGATAGGGCTTTTTTATTTGGTGGTATCTGATGAAGTTTATTGATGAAGCAACAATTAATATCTATGCAGGTGATGGAGGGAATGGAATTGCTACTTTCAGAAGAGAAAAATATGAGCCTATGGGCGGACCCAATGGTGGCGACGGAGGAAGAGGGGGGAGCATATTCTTTGAAGCTGATGAAAATGTAAACACACTCATTGATTTTCGATATGTTAAAAATTATAGAGCTCAAAGGGGTGAAAACGGCAAAGGTTCAGATTGTTATGGCGCTGGTGGCTCAGACCTAACTTTAAAAGTTCCTGTAGGCACGCTTATTACAGAAAAACAATCAGGACAAATACTTGCTGATTTAAATCAACATGGCATTAAAGCACTTTTAGCCAAAGGTGGAAAGGGAGGTCTAGGTAATATCCACTTCAAATCAAGTACGAATAGAGCGCCCAGACAATTTACTGAGGGTGAGCCCGGACAAGAATTTGAATTATATTTAGAACTAAAGGTTTTGGCAGATGTGGGATTATTAGGGATGCCTAATGCTGGAAAATCTTCTTTAATACGACAAATATCTGCTGCTAAGCCAAAGATTGCGGATTATCCATTTACTACGTTACAACCAAATCTTGGTGTAGTGAAAGTTTATGACCATAAAAGTTATGTAATGGCAGATATTCCTGGGTTAATTGAGGGAGCCTCAGATGGCCAAGGATTAGGACATCAATTTTTAAGGCACTTATCTAGGACAAAAATATTACTCCATTTAGTTGACTCTGCCCCATATGATGAAAATATAGATCCGGTAGAAGACATAAAAAAAATTATTAATGAATTAAAGAAATATGATGAGGAATTGTTTGAAAAACCAAGATGGTTAATATTAAATAAAATTGATTTAACCAACGATATCGCTCATATAAAAGATAGAATTATTAAAGAACTAGGTTGGGACGCACCTATTTTTGAAATATCAGCTATTAATGGTGAAGGCTGTGATAATTTATCAAAAAAAATTATGGAATATATAGATTCAATTTAAAATTATGAAAAAGCTTAAATTCTCTGACTCAAAAAAAACCGTAATCAAGATTGGTACTAGCACAATAACCAATGATGATGGGTTTGATAAAGAATTTTTAGTTAAATTATCTACCGAAGTTTCTTCTTGGATAGATAATGGTATTGGAGTAGTAATTGTTTCTAGTGGGGCAATTTTTGCAGGCTTAAGAAAACTAAAAATTAGCGCTAAGCCTAATGTGTTGAGTGAGCTTCAAGCAGCAGCAGCAATAGGACAAATGGATTTGGCGCAAGCGTATAAGGACATATTTTCGCAAAATAATAAAATCGCAGCCCAAGTTTTACTTACTCATGAAGATTTGAGTGATAGAAAAAGATATTTAAATGCAAGATCAACAATTAATAACTTAATTACTAATGGTGTAGTACCAATTATTAATGAGAATGATACGGTTTCAACTGAAGAGATACAATTCGGAGATAATGATAATCTTGCAGCGATGGTAGCTAATTTAATTGAAGCAGACTACCTTGTTTTATTAACTGATCAAGAGGGTTTGTTTTCTGATGACCCAGCTGTTGATAAAAATGCCTCTCTCATCAAGAAGGCTTTTACTGATGATGAGAAACTAGATTTATTAGCAAAAAAAACATCATCAACATTTGGTACGGGAGGTATGGTTACAAAAATTGAAGCCGCAAGAAGAGCATCTCTGAGTGGCACACATACGATCATCGCAAATGGGAAGATTGATGAAACATTTTTTAGGTTATTCAATAATGATCCTGTCGGTACTTTTTTAGAGTCTAGACTTGAGAAAAAAATAGCAAAGAAAAAATGGCTTGCAGATAATTTGAGGAGTTGTGGAAGATTAGTCCTTGACGAGGGTGCATCGATAGCAATATCAGAAAAAGGTAAAAGCTTGCTTCCGATTGGTATATCAGGGGTAGAAGGAAAGTTTGATCGTGGTGAGGTTGTGTCATGCGTGAATGCCAAGGGAGTTGAGATAGCTAAAGGACTTGTTAACTATAATTCAGTCGATTCAAAAAAGATTTGCGGTGTTTCAAGTGATGAAATTGAATCTATTTTAGGTTTCATAAATGAAGTAAATATCATTCATAGGGATAATCTCGTAGTTCTATAATATTTAAGGGAGAGGGAATGAATAAAGAAGAGGAAGTTGTTGCCATTGTAATGGGTTCAGAAAGTGACTGGCCTACTATGAAGCATGCTGCAACAATCTTAGATGATTTTGGAATAAGTTATAAAGCTGAGGTTGTATCTGCTCATAGAACTCCTGATTTAATGTATTCATTTGCAAATGAGGCAGAAGCTAATGGGTTTAAAGTGATTATTGCAGGCGCTGGTGGCGCAGCACATTTACCAGGTATGATTGCCTCAAAAACAAATCTTCCTGTTCTGGGGGTACCCATAAAAACAACTTATTTAGAAGGTAAAGATTCCTTACTTTCTATTGTCCAAATGCCAAAAGGAGTCCCAGTTGCAACATTCGCAATTGGAGAAGCAGGCGCATTCAATGCTGCTCTATTTGTAGTGAGATTGCTTGCAGAGGCAAATAATGATCTAAAAAATAAACTTAATGAGTTTACTAAAACTCAAGAACAAAAAGTTTTTGATATGAAACTAGAAAGCTAATAACTATGAGTAAAGCGATAAAGCCGCCTTCAATGTTAGGAATGTTGGGAGGGGGTCAATTAGGAAAGTTTTTTGTTGAGGCTGCCCACCGCTTAGGTTATGAAGTGATGGTATTAGATCCTGATCAAGAGAGTCCAGCTGGAAAAATAGCAGATGATCATATTTGTAATTCATTTTCAGATAAATCCTCACTAGACTTAATGATTAAAAACTGTGAGGCAATTTCGACTGAATTTGAAAATATACCATCGGAAACTATTAGTTATTTGGAAAAAAAGGTTAGAACTCACCCAAATGCTTTAGCTATTTCGATTGTTCAAAGGCGAATACAAGAAAAAGAGTTTATCAAGAGCCTCGAGCTTCCTATTGGGCCTTGTGAGCCAATTAATTCTATTGAATCATTTTCAGAATTTGAAAATAAAGACCTATTCCCAGCAATTCTTAAACAATCAAAGTTTGGTTATGATGGAAAAGGTCAGCATCAAGTAAATTCAATCAGTGAAGTAAAAGCAGTATTAAATGGGTCAAATGAAAATGAGTTTATTTTAGAAAAAAAATTAAATTTAGACAAAGAAATTTCTGTGGTTTTAACTAGATCCTCAGGTGGCTTATCAGAAATATTTCCCGTTATTGAAAATCAACATGAAGCAGGTATTTTAGATTTGTCCATTATACCGGCAAGGGTAAGCGAAAATTTTAAAAAAAAGGCTGTGAGCTATGCACTGAAGATAGCAAAAAATTTAAACTATGTTGGGACAATTGCAGTTGAATTTTTTATTTCCGACGGGCAGCTTTATGTAAATGAGATTGCACCTAGACCGCATAACTCTGGCCACTTTACTTTAGATGCCTGCAATGTAAGTCAATTCGATCTGCAAGTGTTGAGTCTTGTAGATAAAAGTTTAATAGAAATTAATTTAGAAAAAAATGCTGTGATGTTGAATTTACTAGGTGATTTATGGTTAAAAAATGGAGAGCCTGAAACACCAAATTTTGAAGAAATAAAGGGACCAGGGATAAACATACATTTATATGGAAAAAATCTGCCACGCAGTGGTCGTAAAATGGGACATATCACAGTTGTTGGAGAAAGGCTTGAAGATTTAATTAATAAGGCTGAAGGAATAAGGTTAAAACTACTGGAAATGTAAGAGACTTACATTTCCCGGTTTTACATAGATTTAATTGCAGTGTTTAGTCTTGATTTATGACGAGCTGCTTTATTTTTGTGGATAATTTTTTTATCAGCGATTCTGTCTATAACAGAAACATTTTCTTCAAAAGCTTTTTTTGCAGCTTTACTATCTCCACCTTCAATTGCCGATTTAATTTTCTTAATAGCTGTTCTAAGTGTTGAACGAAGACCTACATTGTGAGCTCTTTGCTTCACTGTTTGCCTTGCTCTTTTTCTTGTTTGAGCCGTATTGGCCATGTGCTAATCCTTACATCAATTTTTAAGTTGTGTATTTTATCTATTTTATGAATTAGATACAAGTTTTATTAAATATTTATAGGTAAATAATTGATTAAACATAAAAAAACTGAATCAGGTACCGTGATAAAATTAAACTAAAATTTTAATCGTATAATGTAACCGACTATGAACTTATTAAAAACATTCTTTGGTATTGGTGGGATGACAACAATATCAAGAATCCTTGGTTTTATAAGGGATACAGTTATTGCAAGAATTTTTGGAGCTGGTTTAGAGAGCGATGCTTTTTTTGTTGCATTTAAAATTCCAAATTTATTGAGAAGAATTTCAGCTGAGGGGGCTTTTACTCAGGCATTTATACCTATATTGTCTGAATATAAAACAAAAAACTCCTCTCTTGAGTTAGAGTCATTTATCAATAAAATTTCAACCTTGCTAGGTCTTTTCCTTATATTAATTACGCTATTAGGAGTTTTTGGCGCACCTTGGATTATTTATATAACTGCACCTGGGTTTGTGACAAATCCTGAAAAATATAGTCTGACTGTTGATTTACTGAGGATTACTTTCCCCTATATATTTTTTATTTCACTTGTATCTATGGCGGGGGGGATCTTAAATACATTTGGAAAATTTATTGTGCCTGCTTTTACCCCTGTTTGGTTAAATATCTCATTTATTTTAGGCGCATTATTTTTTGCTGATTATTTTAATCAGCCAGCTTATGTTCTAGCTTGGTCAGTTTTTGTTGGAGGAATTCTTCAGCTAATGTTTCAAATTCCATTTTTAAAACAAATTGGATGTATACCAAAACTTGATTTTAACTTTAAAGAAGATGGTGTATGGAGAGTTTTGAAATTAATGGGGCCCTCTATATTAGGTGTGTCTGTTGCTCAAATTTCACTTCTCATTAATACAATTTTTGCTTCATTTCTTTCAGTAGGTAGTATTTCATGGCTTTACTATGCTGATAGATTACTTGAATTTCCAGCAGGAATATTGGGTGTTGCATTAAGCACTTTGCTTTTACCTAGCCTATCAAAAAGTTTATCTAATAAAAATAAATCAGAATATTCAGAATTAATAAACTGGGCCCTTAAATTGGGTATTTTGTTGGCAGCGCCTGCAGCAGTAGGTCTAGCCATGCTTGGTGTCCCACTTATTACAACGCTCTTTTACTACGGGGCTTTTACTGAATATGATATTTTAATGACTCAAACAGCGTTGATTGCCTATAGTGTTGGACTGGTCGGTTTAATTTTAATTAAAATATTGGCACCAGCCTTTTATGCCCAACAGAATATTAAAACACCAGTCAAAATTGCAATTTTTACTTTATTTTGTACACAAGCAATGAATCTCTTATTTATTGGATATTTACAACATGCAGGTCTCGCTCTCGCGATTGGACTAGCAGCATGTATCAATGCAGGCTTATTATTTTATTTTTTAAAGAAGGAGAAATTATTTATATTAAATAAAGGCTGGTTTAAATTTTTAACCAAAATTGTAATTGCTTTAGGCTTGATGATTATTTGTTTATTTTTCCTTCGAGGCACTATTGACCAGTGGGTTGATTACTCATTTATACAAAGGGCAGCAAATTTACTTCTTATAATTAGTCTAAGTGGCACAATTTATTTTGTTAGTTTAAAATTTTTAGGTTTTGAATTTAATTCATTTTTAAGAAAGTCTCATCATTCATCGTGAAAATAATAAGGAACTCTAACTTAGAGCAATTACCATGTGTCGTCACTATTGGTAATTTTGATGGTGTGCATTTAGGGCATCAGACCTTATTAGCTGAAGTCAAGAAAAGAGCCCATGTTCTAAAATTAGAAAGTGCAGTAATTACTTTTGAACCTAATCCAAAAGATTACTTTTCTCAGAATAAACCTCAAACGAGAATTTCGAGCCTAAGAGAAAAAATAGAACTCTTTAACGAAATAAAAATAGATCGGGTACATATTATTAAATTTAACCAGGAATTTTCAAAGGTAACAGCAAATGAATTCATTAGCATATTAATAAAAAAATTAAAGGTAAAAGAAATTGTTGTAGGAGAAGACTTCTGTTTTGGAATGGGTCGAAAAGGCAGTATAAAACAGTTATCAGAAAGTAGCATGGAGCTAAATATTAAAAATAAAATTCTTATTGATGGTAAAAGAATTTCAAGTACGCTCATAAGAAATCTTCTGGCTAACGATAAGCTTGACGAGGCAAATAAATATATAGGAAGGCCTTATTCTATATCTGGCAAAGTTGTTCACGGTAAAAAAAGGGGAAGAAAGATTGGTTTTCCTACTGCAAATATCCATATGCGGCATAATCGTCCTCCATTAAAGGGTGTCTTTGCTGTAAAATTTCAAAAACATTTTGGCGTTGCCAATCTCGGTATCAGGCCCTCAATCAAGGGAGAGAAAAAATTGCAACTTGAGGTGCATTTGTTGAATTTTTCTTCAGACCTATATGGCCAACATGTAAGTGTTATTTTTTTAAAAAAATTAAGAGACGAAAAAAAGTTTAAGTCACTTGATGCATTAAAAGAGCAAATAAAATTAGACGTAATTGAAGCAAAACTTTTTTTTGAAAAGAAGAATTTATGACAGAGCAAAACAAATACAAGCTAAATCTCCCTGAAACTAGCTTTCCAATGAGGGGTAATCTTGCCAAGAGAGAGCCTGAATGGTTAAAGAGCTTGGAAGATAAAAAAATCTATGACGCCATAAGAAAATCACGGTTAGGAATGGAAAAATATATTCTTCATGATGGCCCACCTTATGCAAATGGAAATATCCATATTGGCCATGCCGTAAATAAAATATTAAAAGATTTTATTATCAAATCAAAAACTTTTTCTGGTTTTGATGTTCCTTATGTCCCAGGATGGGATTGTCATGGATTGCCAATTGAATTAGTTATTGAAAAAGATCATGGGAAAAATTTAAAGCCTCAAGAGTTTAGAGACCTTTGTCGAACTTATGCCCGAGAACAAGTAGAGAGTCAAAAAAAGGATTTTCAAAGATTGGGTGTTTTCGGAGAGTGGGATAAACCTTATCTCACAATGGATTATAAAATTGAAGCAAATATCGTAAGGTCATTAGCAAAGATTTACGAAAGTGGCTATTTATATCAAGGTGGAAAGCCAGTTAATTGGTGCACAGACTGCGGTTCTGCTCTTGCTGAAGCTGAAGTGGAATATGAGGACAAAAAATCAATAGCCGTTGATGTGGCCTTTAATTGTATTGATAGGGAGGCTATTGAGAGAATTTTTGATTGTAAAATTAATAAGGATATTTTTGCTGTTATTTGGACAACTACGCCTTGGACCCTTCCAGCTAACGAAGCAATTTGTGTTAATCCTAAACTTGAATATGGGTTATATGAGATAGAGGATAAATTTTTGATACTTTCTACTGATTTATCAAAAACAAAGCTGCAGTCATACGAGCTTGAAGGTAATTTGGTAGGTTCATGTGATGGGGGGGCACTTGAAAATATACAATGCCGTCATCCTTTTAAGCAAAAGGAAGTATCTATTATTTGTGGCTCTCATGTAACAACAGAAACTGGTACAGGTTTAGTTCATACTGCGCCAGCCCATGGGGTTGATGATTATGTAGTAGGAAGTCGCTATAACCTGCCGATCGAAAGCCCGGTAGATAAAAATGGAAAGTTTACGAAAGAAACTGATATTGTTGGTTCACTGAATGTTTGGGATGCAAACAAAAAAATTATAGAGACACTCAAGGCAAATGGAGCACTCGTATCAGTAGAAAATTTTACCCATAGCTACCCGCATTGTTGGCGACATAAAACTCCAATTATTTTTAGAGCGACGGAACAATGGTTTATTGGGATGGATGTAAAAAATAAGAATAATGTCTCGTTGCGCAGTC
>Ga0206126_10003534_pt1 | contig 15813 bp, 18 predicted proteins | sample Helgoland_Spring_5_FD_148621 | JGI IMG/M metagenome (GOLD analysis project Ga0206126, IMG submission 148621) | Pelagic subsurface seawater microbial communities from Kabeltonne, Helgoland, North Sea - Helgoland_Spring_Bloom_20160412_1 | ecosystem: Environmental > Aquatic > Marine > Epipelagic ...
AAAAGATAATGAAACTTAAAAAACTATTAAAAGAATCAAAAGTATGGGACAGAAAGTTTGGTGAGCCATTACCAACACTTGAAGATACCAGAAAAGCATACGCATTAAAACAAGAAAACTTAAATGAAAATGATTTAAATAAAGTATCAGGTATACTTGGTAAATCATCAAATGATGTTAATAAGTTTCTAAAAAAACATAAACTTGACGCAGACGATTTATTAGATGTGATAGAAGCTGGAGACAGAAGAAGAAGTTCATTAATGATTATCGCAGCTATGAATGGTAGAAGTAAAGCATTAAGACAATTAGACGATTTATTAGGATTTTTATAAAATGATTAAATTAAAAAAACTAATAAAAGAAGACAAATTTAGTTTATCTAATCGTCTAAAAGGATTTAAAAGCGAGTTTAAACATCAAAAGATAGATGACTTATTAGGTATAACAAATCTTGACCCAGCAGGTGTGGAAATGAGAGTAAGAAGATTATTCGATAAAACTGATGGAGACGGAGTTGTTTATTATTTAAATAAATCATATCGACCTGATGAATTTAAAACTCACAGAAAAGAGTGGAACAAAATAGAACGAAAAGCTCAAAAGAATATTTCAAAATTTCAAGATACATATTATGAATTAGCTAAATCCATACGAGAATATAATGAATGGATTGATTCCGTAAACCAGGTAAAAAAATAATGAAAAATTTAAAAAAACAATACAAAAGATATTTTCGTGAAGAAGTAAAACCCGTAAAAGAAATTTCTTATTCATTCAATACTAATGATAAAAGAGACCAGGTTTCACCTATGGGATACAACTTGTTAAGAAAAGATGTTATACTTTTAAAAGATGCGGTAAAGTCATTAGAAAGGTCAGTTAAAAAACAACACCAAGCAGATACTCACCACGACTTAATATATTTACTAACAAGAGCACACGAAGCTTACAAAAATTCAAAAAAATGATTAAATTAAAATCACTACTAAAAGAAAATAAAAATCTTAAAGTTAGAAAAGAAGCATTGTATAAAATTAACTATATGTTAAGATATAGTCAAAGACTTGGTAGTGATGAAAAGGCCAATTTAAAAGAATTAGCATTAATAGTTTCAAAAATAAAATAAAGAAAGAGAGTAAAGGTTGTTAAAAGTAAATATTCGTAAAGGACAATCAGTAGAAAAAGCACTTAAAATATTCAAACGAAAAGTAAAAGACTCAGGTCTTATGTTTGAATTAAAAGAACGTTCCTTTTACAAAAAGCCATCGGCAATTAAAAGAGAACAAACAAATAAAGCAAAACTACGAACTAAATACGAAAAATTAAAAAATCAAGAAGATTAAATAATTCACACAAAGTGTGTATATTTTTTCATTTCGTTATATTTATATATACGAAACTAAATACACTATCGTGCCTATCGCACATCATATAGTGTAAATCAATAAAACTATATTATAGTTCTTAATAACTATATTGAATCCAAACGGAGAAATAACAATGGATGATTTACTAAGAGAAGCTATTGCTGATGCAAAATCAGTTAGAGAAACTGCACTTGCAAACGCAAAAATAGCACTTGAGGAAGCATTCACACCACGTTTACAATCTATGTTGTCTAAGAAAATCCAAGCAGAAATGGAAGACTCAGATGAAGAAATGGATGCCGAAGAGGGCGAGCACGAAGAGGGCGAGCACGAAGAAGGTATGCACGACGCAGAAGAAGATATGCATGATGCTGAGGAAATGAGAGACGCTGAAGAAGAAATGGACGCTGAGGAAATGAGAGATTCCGAAGAAGAAATGGAAGAAGCAGAAGACAAAGATGAAGAAGACGCTGAGGAAATGAGAGAAACTGAAGATAAAGACGAAAATGAAGACGAAATGTCTGAAATGGAAGATAAAGACGAAGAAGACAAAATGGACGAAGCTGAAGATGCGGAAGAAGAAGATAAAATGGACGAAGCAGAGGACGCTGAGGAAGATGATGAATTAGACTTAGAATCAGTTCTTGCTGAGTTAGAAAAAGACCTTGATGATGAAGACCAAGTTGATGAAGAATACGATAACAATATCGAAGACGGACACGACAAGGAAGAAGCTGAATCACCAGAGGAAGATAAACTAGCAGAAAACGACCTTTCATCTGACATTGGTAAAAGCGATAACAAAGTTAACGCTAAAGCTAATGACTCTTCATCAGTAGGACAAGGACCAGAATCAGAAGGTTCTGACAAGAAAGCCGGAGACGAGCTATCTGACCACGAAACTGTTGACAACTTAATAGAAGTTGAAGACAAAGACGAGGAAGACCTTGACTTAGACGAAGTGTTAAGAGCACTTACTGAAGAGGACGCAGAAGAAGAAGACGCGGAAGAGAATGAAAAACTCAAATCAGAAATAAAAGAACACCGTAAAGTAATACACTTTATGAGAAGTAAATTAAACGAAGTTAATCTTTTGAATGCAAAACTATTGTTCTCGAACAAATTGTTTAGAGCATTTGGACTTAACAACAACCAGAAATTAAAAGTTGTTGAAACTTTTGACAGAACTAAGAACTTACGTGAAGTTAAATTGGTTTATGCTACATTAGCAGAATCATTTAAGAAACCAGGTAATAGACTTAGTGAGTCAGTTAAAAAAGGTTCAAGTTCAAAACCAACTCGTTCTACAAAACCAGCAAAATCGCAGGTATTGTCAGAAGGACAAGAGCTAAAAGCAAGATTCAAAAAATTAGCAAACATACTTTAGGAGACTAAAAAATGAGTAAATTAAATTCAATCGAGAAATTGATGGACGGATATAATCCACAACGTCAGTTACTTGAGCAAACTCGTCAGTTAGTTACTAAATGGGAACCAACAGGTCTATTAGAAGGTCTTGAAGACGAAACTAAAAGACACGGAATGGCAGTATTGCTTGAAAACCAAGCAGGACAGTTAATCCAAGAGGCTTCCGTAACAGGCGGTCAAAACGCAGAAGAGTGGAGTGGAGTAGCTTTACCATTAGTTCGTAGAATTTTTGGTGAGTTAGCAGCTCAAGACTTTGTGTCAGTTCAACCAATGAACTTACCATCAGGTCTTATCTTCTACCTTGACTTCAAATACGGAACCGACCAAACAGGACTACACGCAAACAACTCAGATGTATATGGTAATACATCAGGTTCAAATGTAGACGCTTCAGGCGGTCTATATGGTGCAGGAAAGTTCGGATATTCCATTAATGACGTACAGACAGCAGATATTACAATCGGTGCAGCGGCAGCAACAGCTACGTTCACCACATCATCAGTAGCCTGGTCAGATGTAGACTTTGAACCAGACCTATCAGCATCAGTTGCCATCGGTAACGCTGATTTAGGTTTGATTAAACTTGTAACAAGTACAGGTACCTACACAAACCCAGATACAGATGGAGTAAGAGCATTTGCACCATCAGGTAGTGCAGCATTAGGATTTACAGAATTCTATCCAGCATATACTAAATACAGCAAAAGCGCTTCAACAATTACCTTTATTGTTAAAAAAGGTGCAACAAACTTTACCGGTAACGTAAAGGTTGATTATCATAAACAGCCTGCTACAAACTATAGCAGAACTGATTTTGAAGCAACAGCAACTCAAACAGACGCAAACCCTGAAACTGATATTGATATACCAGAATTAGATATTGCGTTAAAGAGTATTCCGATAATCGCGAAAACTCGTAAGTTAAAAGCAGTCTGGACTCCAGAACTTGCTCAAGACTTGAACGCTTACCACTCAGTTGATGCAGAAGCAGAACTAACATCACTATTAAGTGAGTATATTTCAATGGAAATTGATTTAGAAATTCTTGATATGTTGTTTGCAAACGCTTCAGCAAAAGAAGAGAAATGGTCAGCAAGAGTTGGACACGAATTTGATTCAGCAAGTTCAACATTTGTAGAATCATCAGGTGCTTCAAACGCTTACACAAAAGGTGAATGGTTCCAAACACTTGGAAACAAAATCCAATCAGTAAGTAATGCAATACACCAGAAAACTCTAAGAGGAGGTGCAAACTTCTTAGTTGTTTCACCAGAAACAGCAACAATCATAGAGTCAATTCCTGGATACGCAGCAGACACAACAGGCGACGCTAGTTCAAACCAGTTCGCAATGGGTGTTCAAAAAGTAGGTGCGTTAAATAACAGATTCACAGTGTATAAAAACCCATATATGTTAGAAAATAGCATACTTGTCGGTTTCAGAGGACAAAACTTCCTTGAAACTGGTGCGGTTTATTCACCATATGTTCCGTTAATTATGACACCGCTTGTCTACGACCCTAAAAACTTCACTCCAAGAAAAGGTGTGATGACAAGATATGCCAAGAAGATGGTTCGTCCTGAATTCTATGGTAAAATCGTAGTAGCTGATGTTAACTTCGTGTAAGTTAGTATTGACAGACAGATAATAGCTTAACAGCTTACAAAAAGCCCCTATTCGTAGGGGTTTTTTGTTTTATATTGATACTTATATACAGAGATTATTTCCAGCCCTGGCGACGGATGTCGTGGGTATTGTAATCTACAATTAAAGGATAAGGGAAGCAGGAAATCCCCTTATTGAATGGAGAAAGAAAATGGCCGTAACAGGAAAAGTAAGTCTAAAAAGCACTTTGAGACGCTCACACGCAAATTATATGGATAATTTATGTGATTCAATTCTTACAAGTGGTGAAGTACAAACAACTCTTTATCACCCACACACAAACATTGTTGATAACACAACAGCATTTGTGCGTAACGCAGACTCAATAGTTCAATGGGCTCAACCAGCAAACACAATCATCAGAAGTATTTCTATTTTATTCCCTTCAGCTGCATATAGCACTGGAACAGGTAATGACTTAGGATTTGAAGTTGGAACATCAAGTTCTGGCGCACAGATTGTTGCACAACAGACAGACCAAATCATCGACGCAGGTGCAGATGGAACTGACTTAGCATCAGGTGCTTTCGTGGTAACAACATTAGTTGTTCCAACAGAAGATGATACTACATTGGCAACAAACACAGCTTACACAGCAGCAGCAAGAACAGTTTATTTAAACACAACTTGTACTAATGCAGCAGCAGTAGTAACACCAGGAACTGCAAGATGGGTAATTGAATACGTTCAAGTAGCATAATAACTTAGTGATTAGTCCTGAAACTAATTACATAGTAATGAAAAGCCCCTACTTTTGTAGGGGTTTTTTGTTTTTCTTATATTTATTAATGTATATACAATAGACTATTAATAGGAGATTTTAATGGCTCAAGAAGCAATATGGCCAGGTAGTGGTTCCGCAGCTAGTGGTTCTACACCATTTGGGTTATACGACACGGATTCAGAATTCCAAACAGAAGCACCACAGGTCGCAAGTTGGTGTGCAAAAAGACTTGGGTATCCAATTATGGATGTGGAACTTCAAGACAATCAATTTTATGCTTGTTTAGAGGAAAGTGTATCTGAATATGGTGCACAAGTTAATCAATTTAACATTCGTGATAATTTATTACATTTAAAAGGACAATCTACAAGTTCAAACTTTACTCACAAACGAGTAAAACCAACTTTATCTGAAAATATTTTTATTTCAGAGGAATATGGTTCAGAAGCACAAGTAGGTGGAACTGTGGATTATAAAAGAACTGCAGTTGAAATTAATTCAGGAAGTCAAACATACAATCTAAATACGGTTATCGCTGAAGCAAGTCACTCAGGAGCTGCAATTGAAGTTAAAAGAGTTCATTATGAGGCAAAACCAGCAGTATCAAGATATTTTGACCCATATGCATCAACTGGTATGGGGACATACAATATGTTGGACGGATTTGGATTTGGAAGTTATTCACCGGCAATTACATTTGTTTTACAACCAATTTATGCAGACTTACTACGAGTTCAAGCAATTGAATTTAATGACCAGATTAGAAAATCTGCTTATACATTTGAAATTCGTAATAATCAATTAAGAATATTCCCAGTTCCAACACAAAAAGCTTCAGTTTGGGTAGACTATGTATTGACGAGTGATAGAGATAATCCATTAAGAACACGATATAGTGGTTCAGCTGATGATACGATAGTATCTGATTACTCAAATGTTAATTATGATTTTATGAAATATTCAAACATCAATGATGTGGGTAAACAATGGATTAGAAAATACACATTAGCATTAGCAAAAGAGTTATTAGGTATCGTTCGTTCTAAGTATGGTAATATTCCTATTCCAAATGCAGAAGTTTCAATGGACGGGGAAACTCTAAGAGCAGAAGCAACTGCAGAAAAAGAACAATTGATAGAACAATTGAGAGAAAATTTAGAACAAACCAGTCGTAAGGCATTGTTGGAAGCACAAAAAGACGAAAGTGAATTCCAACAAGAAACACTTAAAAAAGTTCCTTACCCAATTTACATAGGATAATTAAATGCCACAAAGATTCTACGGAAACAAAGATTTGGCAACCTTTGAAAAGTTCAATAGAGAACTTTTAGGTGAACCAAATATTGACGATTGCGGAATAATAGACCAGTTTGTAATTCTTTACAGAACTTCAGTATATGATACAGAAACAAATATGTATGGTGAGGCTTCACAGGGTAAGAATTATAAACAAGGTGTAAAACTTCCTTGTATTGTTAATGCCGAAGATTTCAATTTTGAATATACTGATTTCGGACCAGACAATACACAAAATGTTAAGTTTGCATTTCAAAGAGCATACTTAGTTGAAGTGGATTTAAAACCAGATATCGGTGATATATTGAAATGGAACGAGGGTTATTTTGAAATCAAAGATTATAATGAAAATCAATTAATAGGTGGAGACCCAACAAAATCTCACTCAATAGTTGTTCAGGCACACTTAACAAGAATGCCAACAACAAACTTAGAAGAATATAGAGGATTCTAATGGCTAGAAGAAAACCAATACCAAGAAGTCAACGAAAGATTTTCAATCGTGGAGAAAAACTAAGTCGTAATTCATCAGCAGTAAAAGATGATGTCAAAAATATATCCGTAGGTATTATGGATATGGACTCTGCTATTATGTATTACTTCAACGAAGTAATCAAACCAGAAGTAGAAGTCAATAAAGAAAAGGTAAAGGTTCCTTGTATTTATGCATCACCAGAAAGGTGGTTGACAATATCTAAACAAGGATATTTACGAGATAAAAAAAGACAAATTATTACACCTTTGATAGTGTTCAAACGAACCGGTATGAGTCGTGATGATAATATGCCAGTTGATAAGTTGGATGCAAACGACCCAAATTTATTTTACTCTTTTGAGAAAAAGTTTACTCAACATAATCGTTACGATAAGTTTTCAGTTCAGAAAAATTTATCACCAGGAAAAGAATATTATAATGTAGCTATGCCAGACTATGTTCAGTTATCATATGAATTTACCATATGGACTTCATACATTGAACAAATGAATCAAATAGTAGAAAAAGTTAATTATTCGGACGGAGCATATTGGGGTGAACCGGGTAAGATGAGATTTAGAACTCGTATAGAGAGTTTTTCAGATGCAAGTCAAATAGATGGAGAAAGATTAATCAAAACAACATTTAGTTTAAATCTAAATGGATATATCGTTCCAGAAACATTTAATAGTAAAACAACAACACAAAAGTATCTAACACCTAAAAAATTAGTCATAAGAGAAAACGCAGATACAACTATCGTTGATGACAAAGGTAGAGTATCATTAGCACCAAATGCAGCAGTTGAGGGTGGAGCCCCAACAAAAGATATATTTTCAATCAGTATTACCAATGGTATAACTTTTGAACAAGGAACAGGTGTGACATTATCTGCACCTTCCACTACTTTTGATGGTTCATCTGCATTAACACAAACATTTTCCATAGGACAGGCAGTGGCTGTTACTGATAGTCCTACTTTTAATAGTTTAACAGCAAATTCAGTAAGTATCGGAAGTGCAACAACCATAATATCGGACCAAAGTTTTGATAGTGATATGGTAATAACAGGTTCAACTGAAGTTACTGGTAGTTTAACGGTAGGTGGAAATCTAACCGTAACAGGAAGTATCACAACCAATGAATTAATAGAACAAATTACAACTCGTTCAATAGATTATTCAACAGGTTCAAATGCATTTGGAGATGATTTTAATGATGTTCATAGATTTACAGGTAGTTTAGATGTAACGGGTTCATTTAAACTAAATGGATATTCAGTAAGTGAAATATCTAATGATAGTGATTTTACAGACGGAAGTGCAACTGCACTCGTTACGGAAAATGCATTAAAACAATTCAATCCTTCATCAACCACAACAGAAGAAACAACTTATTTAAGAAAACAATTTTTCAAAACATCAACAGGTATTAGTGGTAGTAATACAGCCAGTTTCACAGCAACAACGGCATCCGCACCGAGTGGTGTAACCACAACATCTGAAAATGATTTTGTGTTCTTTATCAATGGACAATATATGGAACACGATGCATTGTCAATTAGACAAAAAGCAACAGGTAGTTTCCATTTACAAGTAAACACAACATCAATAGGTTATTCATTAGAAAGTGATGATGAAATTTTAGCAATTGGTAAATTTAATTCATAACTATGTCTATAATATTTAAAATTAACAATCCCATAACTTTGAAATCTGGAACAGGTGTTACTTTATCTGAGGGTGTAATTGGATTTACAGAAAAAGATTTTGATGGTTCAAATAGTGCAAATGTAAAAGTAGCAATAGGACAACCAATCGGAATATCAGACAATGTTCAATTTGATAGTGTTACATTAACAAGTGGAGATAGTTTAAATGTTGGTGGTTTCGTAATAAGTGATGGAACAATATCAGGTTCAAGAGTTAGATTTCAACAAGACCTTGAAGTTACACAAAATTTAAGAGTTACCAGTTCATTGGTGGTTAACGGAACGATAACTTCTGGTTCAGGAACTTTTGGTTCCACCTCTAAAACAACTACTCACAATACAGGTAGCACAAGGTGGGGTGAAAGTCTTACGCAGAAACAATTTGCAACAGGTAGTTTTGAGATTTCAAGTTCTTTCTTTTTAAATGGGTATGAAATAAATGAAATTTCAAATGATACCGATTTAACAGACCAAAGTCCTAAGGCATTTGTAACGGAAAATGTAGCAAAATCACACTTAGCAACGATTAAACCAGATAGAGATTATTTAAGAAAATCATTTGTTCATACAGGTAGTTTTGTAAATAGTGCTACTTCAAGTTTCACAGCTATAACAGCGTCATCACCAACAAGTATGACATCTACAAGTGAAAATGACTTTATGTTTTTTATAAATGGTATGGTAATGGAAAATGACGCATTAACCATAGAACAAAAAGGTTCAACAAATTTAGAATTAAGAATAGATACAGACGCATTAGGGTATATTTTAGACTCATCAGATGAGGTAATTGGATTCGGTAAATTCAATAGTTAGATATTTATAAGTAGGAATATATAATGGCAAATATTAAATCAAAACAATTCGCAAGTTTATTAACATTATCAACAGCAAGTATTGATGTTGTTAGTGGTTCATTCTTGCCAGACGCAGCATCAACTTACAATGTAGGTAGTTCAACTATACCTTGGTTGAGTGGTTCATTTCAATATATGGATATCAACTCTGGTGGACAAATACATTCAACAAATTTATTCGTAAGTGATGTTAGTAGATTTACAGGTAGTATTGTCTTAAAAGAACAATCAACATTACCAACCGCATTAGAGGGTGGAATAGCTTATAGTGGTAGTAATTTTTGGTTGAGTTCTTAATAAAATTATGTTTTGTTATATTTATAATTAGAATTAAAATATCGTCATATAGGAGATAAAAAATGGCAACTTGGAAGAAAGTTATTGTTAGTGGTTCAGCCGCAGATTTGGCATCAGTAACATTAGATACACAATTAGCAGTAGCAGAAGGTGGAACCGGAGCTACGACATTAACAGATGGTGGTGTTCTACTCGGTAGTGGAACAGGAGCAATCACAGCAACAGCAGTCCTTACAGACGGACAAATGTTAGTTGGGGACGGAACAACCGACCCGGCCATTGAAAGTGGTGCAACTCTAAGAACATCAATCGGTGTTGGAACAGGTGACTCACCACAATTTACAGATTTAACCTTAACGGGTGGAGATATAACTCTAACCGGTGCAGCAACAGATATAGATGTTATTGATAATACAGCATCAGCTCTATCATTTGACGCTACTGATAAAGCCGGTATTTTAGAGATAGACTCTACGAATTCCAAAGAACAAGTTAAAATGTCAGGTGGATTATTTGTATCTGGTCAGATATCGGGTTCAGGAAACATTATTAGTGGTAGTTCATTTATTGGTTCTTCATTAGCATTAGACACATCTTTACCAGTATCATCTGGTGGAACAGGTGCGTCATCATTAACTGATAAAGCAGTATTGATTTCACAAGATAGTGGAACAGACGCTATTGGTTCATTAGCACTTACAGGAAATGGTGAAATTATAGTTGGTGGAACAAACGGACCAGCAGTGGAAGCAGCAGCAGATGTTGCAGGAACAGGTTTAGACGCATCAGTAGGTGACGGAACATTAGCAATTAATGTAGCAGCCGCACAAACAAGTATTACATCGATTATAAATACTGGTTTAACAAAAATCGGAACAGCAACTAACGAAGAATATATTAAATTTGATACTTCAAATGAAATTAATACTCTTATTGGTAATTCAGAGATTCATAGTGTAACTGCTGATGGTGTAGATATAACAGGAGCATTGACCGTATCAACAGATTTAAGTGTTAGTGGTGGAGACATTACATTATCAGCAGCAGCAACAGATGTTGACTTGATTGATAATAATTCATCAGCTCTATCATTTGACGCAGCTGGTAAAGCCGGTATCTTAGAAATCGATACTACAAATAGTGGTGAACAAGTCAAAATGTCTGGTAACTTGATAGTTGAGGGTAATTTTGTAGTCAATGGTGATACAACACAGGCAAATGTTGCTAACTTATTAGTTCAAGATAGATTTATCTTACTAAATAGTGGTTCAGCAGCATCAGGTGACGCTGGTATATTAGCCGGTAGTGGTAGTAAATATAGTGGTAGTTCATTTATTTTTGATGATTCAGTAGACAGATGGGGAACTCAACACGATACCCAATTAGGTTCATCTATGACAACATCAACACCAGAAGCGTATGCCTCTTTATATGTTCTAAACGCAAATACAGGTTCAGCAACATATAATGTTAAAGGTAATATAAAGGTTGATGATAGTGACGAAAGTATTTGGATTTATTCATAATGTTAAATAGAGGTTATAATGGGAATAGTAGACAGAATAGAACAAACTAAAAAATTAGAACAAAGAGCAGTAAACTTAACGAAATCAGAAATTGAGTTTATATTGTATTTGTTTAGTGAAAGTATGATACCAGGTAAAAAATTGATTGAAGCAGTATCAGCAATTGAAAAATTACAAGTTAAATACAAAGAATTACAAGAAGATAAATAACTTTATTGGCCTTGATGTGGCAATCAAGGAAGTGGGCCGAATAGGTAACCAACCATAAGGAGACAAATTAAATGCCAAGTTGGAAAAAAGTAGTAATAAGCGGTAGTTCAGCCGCATTACCAAGTGTATCAACCTTTGGTGATTTCACAATCGATGCTGGTGGAGATATCATTCTCGATGCAGACGGAACAGACGTTCTATTAAAAGATAACGGAACAGAATTTGGTAGATTCAAAATAGCTTCATCTGACTTCGTAATCAAATCAGCAATAAATAACAAAGATATATTATTCAAAGGACAAGACGGTGGTTCAACCATAACTGCATTACAATTAGATATGTCAGATGCAGGAAATGCACAATTCCTATCAAATATATCAGGTTCTCAAATAGAAGCGAGTGGAGACGTAATTGCATTTGGTTCATCAGATGAAAGACTTAAAGACAATATTACATACATACACAAACCAATAGATAAAATTAATAAGATTGGTGGTTATAAATTTACTTGGAATGATAAACAAGATACATACTTAGGTAAAGATGTTGGTGTATTGGCACAAGAAATAGAAGCAGTTTTACCAGAATTAGTAACCACAAGAGCAACAGGATATAAAGCAGTCAAGTATGAAAAGATTGTTCCGTTGTTAATTGAAGGTATAAAAGAATTAGACAAAAAAATCAAACATATCGAAAAGAATTGTGATTGTTTGAACAATTAGTTTGATATTTATTAGTAATTAAAATAGGAGTTATAATGGCAAAAAAATCTAAATCAACAGAAATTAAATTTACAAAAACTGAAGTTGAATCTATATCCGCTTTAAGAGCAGGATTTGATGAAGTTCAAACTTTATTAGGTAGATTAGAAATTCAAAGAATACAAAATGAACAGGTATTAGAAAATATTGATAATGACAAACTTCGTTTAGAAACAAGGTATTCTGATTTGATTGCTGAGGAAAGAAAATTGGTTTCAGACTTTACAGAAAAGTATGGACCAGGAAATCTTGACCCAGAATCCGGTGTATTTACACCAGTAAAATAAAAAAAAATTACTTCGTAGGTATATTTTGAGTTTTCTAAATGATATTTATATTTACGATATAACCTAATTAGGAGAAAAATAATGGCAGAAAGAATCGTAAGTCCTGGTGTATTTACCAACGAAAAAGATTTATCTTTCTTACCACAAGGTATCGACGGAATAGGAGCAGCATTGATTGGACCAACATTAGAAGGTCCAGCTTTCACACCTACAATCGTTAGAAACTTTGCTGAGTTTGAAACAATCTTTGGTAAAGAGTCCCAAGACTTCTATGTTCCTTTTGCTGCGAAGCAATATCTTCGTAGTGCAGGAGCAGTAACAATCGTTCGTGTTTTAGGATTAGGTGGATATAAAAATGACACAGTACTATTAGGTATTAGTGGTTCAAATGGTGTATTTATTGGAGCTTCATTGAAGCCTTCAAGAGGAGCAACTGACCCAGACGCGTTGGAGTTAGCTGGTCCCCATAGTGCATCGTTGAACGCAGGTGGAACAATGAATTCATTCGTAATGAATCTTGCAACTACAAATGGTTTAGCAAGTGCCTCAAGAGAGACATTTACTTTATCATTTAATTCAAGTTCAGCAAACTACATTACGAAAGTATTTAGTTCCGACCCACAGGATGCTAATCAAGAAGTGTATGTTTATAAAAACTTCCTAACAACACAAAACTTAATGACTACATCGGATAAAGTGTTTATCGCAAGTGGTTCAGATGAAAACTTCGGTTTTGATTATGACTTTGCATCAACACCTTCAATCCAATCACAATTAGTAAATGGAGCGAGAACAAGTTTATTTAAAGTAAAAACTCGTTCACACGGTAGTTCACAAAACGAAGCATATAAAGTTGGTATTTCAAATATTAAACAACCAGCTGATGTTCCGGGTTCTGACTATGGTGCATTTGATTTACAAGTGATTATTAATAATCCAGGACAAAATGACGACAACACAGTTTTAGAAAACTTCCAAGGTCTAAATTTTGATGAGGATTCAGTCAACTACTTACCAAGAAAAATTGGTGATAGATATGTTTCTATTGATTCAAATGGTAAATTAACCAACAATGGTGATTATCCAAATCAATCTAAATATGTTTATGTATCAAACTTTGGTAATTTAACAGGAATTTCAAAAGACTTAGTTCCTATGGGATTTGCAGCATTAGTTCAACCACACGTCTTGTCAACAACAAGTCAATCAATGAGTGGTTCAACAGTAGATGCATCATACCCAACAGCTTCGTATAGATTTACAACGAGTGGACAAGGTCAGAAAAATTCAAGAGGAACATTTGACTCAAATGAATATTATGGATTTGACTTCAAAAATGAAGACAATAAACAATATTTAGGACCCACACCAACAAGTGCAGCGGTCGGTAATAATGTTTCTATGAGTTTAGAAAACGCCTTTGGTAATAACGACGCATCAACATTGGGTAGTTCATACTCAGTAGGTGCAGTTAAAATATCAGTATCAGGTTCAGCAATACAACAAAAGAAATTCGCAGTTCCTTTCCAAGGTGGATTTGATGGAATGAATCCAGCTATAGAAAAGAAAAACGGAACAAACACATCACTAACTAATACATTTGGATTTGACTTCACAGATGCAAATTCAAGTGGTTCAGTAGCATTTAAGAGAGCTATAAACGCAATCTCAAATCCAGATGAGTTTGATATTAACTTGTTGGCAGTTCCAGGTATTATTCACGGACTCGGTGGAGGACACCAAGTTGTAACTAATCACGCAATAGACAAAGTTGAAGACAGAGCAGATGCGTTCTTTATTATGGACGGATTTGAATATAACGCTTCAGTTCAAACAGCTATCAGTAATGTAAAAACAGTAGATTCAAACTATGTAGCTACTTACTATCCTTGGATTAAAATCTTAGATAGTGTAAAAGGTAAACCTACTTGGGTTCCACCTTCAGTAGTTCTACCAGGTGTTTTTGCACAAAACGATAGAATTGGACAAGAGTGGTTCGCACCAGCTGGTCTAAATCGTGGTGGTTTAACAGAAGTATTAGAAGCCAAAACAAGACTAACTAACTTAGAAAGAGACGACTTATACGAAAATCGTATTAATCCAATCGCATCTTTCCCAGGTCAAGGTGTAGTCGTGTTTGGACAGAAGACACTTCAAGGTAAACCAAGTGCATTAGACAGAATCAATGTAAGAAGATTGTTAATTAACTTGAGAAAGTTCATAGCATCTACTTCAAGATTCTTAGTATTTGAACAAAATACTTCAACTCTAAGAACAAGATTTTTAAATCTTGTAAATCCTTACTTAGAACAAGTTCAGTCAAATAGTGGTCTAAACGCATTTAGAATCGTAATGGACGAAACAAACAACACACCAGATGTTGTAGATAGAAACCAATTAGTTGGTCAAATCTTTATCCAACCTACGAAAACCGCTGAGTTTATTGTATTAGACTTTGTTGTTCAGCCATCAGGCGCAGCATTTGAAGACTAAACAAGGAACAAATAATAAGAAAAACCCCCAAGAAATTGGGGGTTTTTTGTTTTGATAAGGAAGAAAGAATAAATCTGCAGGTGATTTACACCAAATCACCAAAGGTTGTTTCTAATCTCGTGAAACACTACATAACCCTTCGGTTCCAAATAAGTAGTCACCGAAAACCCACAAATCTAATTACTTAGGATAAATAGCAAATGTATCAGCGTATTCAGCCAAAGTATTGTGTTGACTTCTCACAAAACCATATTGTGGTTTGCTACCACCACGATACTTAATTCTAAAATTACCAGTCATCATCATATTCCTAATGGTAGGATTATATCTTACTCTCATAGGAATACCCTTATATAAAGCTTGTTCAAAATAAGGAGCTTCATAATCTTCCAACCTAACAGCTGGTTGATTCTGATTAGCTTCATATAATTCCATAGGATTGTGAGCATATCTATAATGAGTAATGGTATGAGTTCCATTTTCTACATACTCACCAGCGTCATTATAATATCCATAATGGTTTGGGATTTCTCTCGTTACCAAAGTATCTTGATAATCTCTCATATAAATACCTTCGGTATCAGTCGTTATCGTTTCATTTTGTTGTTCATCAAGAAATCTTTCATTTTCAATCATTTGTTCAATAGTCATTTCGTTTTCCTTTATCATTATCATAACACTATAATATACAAATACTATTTGTAAATGTCAAG
>Ga0206126_10003537_pt1 | contig 15806 bp, 15 predicted proteins | sample Helgoland_Spring_5_FD_148621 | JGI IMG/M metagenome (GOLD analysis project Ga0206126, IMG submission 148621) | Pelagic subsurface seawater microbial communities from Kabeltonne, Helgoland, North Sea - Helgoland_Spring_Bloom_20160412_1 | ecosystem: Environmental > Aquatic > Marine > Epipelagic ...
GGACGCTATTAATATGGTGGGATAGTAGGCGGGCTGAGGGGGCGAGCATCATGAGCTGGAAGCGGTATTGTCCATGCGCTTTGGTGATGGGCGCGGGTAGGGGGTCGTGCAGCACCATGCCCGCTGGAAGGCTTTTTTTGAGCCGTGTATGGAGGTTTTGCAAGGTGAACTCTGCGCGCCGCTCGTGGGTGGAGCGTGTCTGAACTACGGCACAGTGGGTATAGGGCGGGTAACCAAATTGTTTCCTGAAGTCGAGCTCTTGGTCGGCGTAGCCGCAGAAGTCATGATGGCGGGCAAACTGAATGGAGGGGGAGTGTGGTGTATAGGTCTGGACGATGACTTCTCCTTCAAGCTCGCCACGTCCCGCTCGACCTGCGACCTGGGTGAGTAGCTGGAAGGTGCGCTCGCCGGCGCGGAAATCAGGAACGTGCAGGCCGAGGTCCGCGTTGAGCACGCCGACGAGGGTGACATTGGGAAAGTGCAGGCCTTTGGCGATCATCTGGGTGCCGATGATGATGTCGATTTTGCGCTGGCGAAATTTTTGCAGGGTATCACGCAGGGCGTTTTTGCGGCGCATGGTGTCAGTGTCGATGCGAGCGACCCTTGCCTGTGGGAATACCTTTTTGATAACACTTTCTACCTGTTCGGTGCCGTAGCCTTGGCTGCGGATGGCGGCATCTCCACACTCGGGGCATTTCTTGGGGGGTAGAGCTTGGTGACCACACATGTGGCAGATGAGGCGGTCGTCTGCGCGGTGATAGGTGAGCGGGATAGCGCAGTGGCGGCACTCGCAGACATGACCGCAGCCGGGGCATTGCACGGATCGAGCGAACCCGCGACGGTTAAGAAACAGGATGACCTGCTCTCCCTCGGCAAGCTTGAGCTCCATGCGGCCGCGCAGCGGGTCGGAGAGGATGGCGGGTCCGCCTTTGTGTTTTTTACCTTCGATGCGCATGTCAACAATGCGGATGATGGGCAGAGATTGTCCATCGGCACGTTCTGGAAGGGTGAGTAGGTGGTATTTGTCGGTTTCGGTATTGTGAAATGACTCTAGGGAGGGGGTGGCGGAGCCGAGCAGGACGGCGGATTTTTCCAGATGGCCGCGGAGCACGGCGAGGTCACGACCATTGTAGCGCGGCGCGCTGTCTTGTTTGTAGGAGTTCTCATGTTCCTCATCGACGATGATGATGCCGAGGTCGGTGAGTGGGGCGAAGACTGCACTGCGGGCGCCAATGACGATGCGTGCTTTGCCCTGGCGAATGCGATGCCATTCATCAAAACGCTCGCCTTGAGAGAGGTGTGAGTGCAGCACGGCAACCTGATCTTGGATAGAGGCAAAGCGGGATTTGAAGCGCTGGACGGTTTGAGGGGTGAGTGATATCTCTGGCAAGAGGACGAGCACGCTTTTACCCATGTCGAGACAACGTTGGGCGGCTTGGAGATACACCTCGGTTTTGCCTGAGCCGGTGACGCCGTGCATGAGCATGGGTTTGTCCGGTGATTTGATCTGCTCGAGCACATGCTCCATGGCGATAGCTTGGCCTGGGTTGAGCGTGAGTGGTTTGTCTTCGAGGAATTCTTCACCTTCATCGGGGTCACGACGCACGGCCTCGTCCTTGAACTCTAAGAAGCCCTGTTTCTCTAACGCTTTGACTGATGCGGTGACTGATCCTCCGCCGAGGTCCTTGAGAGACATCTGGCCACCAGCGGCTTCGAGCAGGGTGATGATGAGATGCTGGCGTGATGCGCGTCTGGCAATTTTGGCCATGGTTTCCTCATCAGGCTTTTGAGTGAGGACGACGGTTTTGCGCGTTTTTTCTGAGTGGGATTCCTGTCTGACGGCCTCGGGGAGTAGCGCGCGCATGACAAGCTCCATGGGTGATCCATAGTAGTTGGCGATCCATTTCCCGAGCTTGAGTAGATTGGGCGTGATCAGCGGTTCTGGGTCGATGAGGGTGCCGATCGGGCGAAGGTTATAGTTTGCCGGCATCTCGGCGGTGATGTCGATAATGGTGCCGGTGGATGCTCGATTCCTAAGCGGGATTTTTACCCGGCACCCCGCTTTAGCGTCCATTCCTTCGGGAATGGCGTAGTCAAAGACCAGTTCGGATGGTCCGTCGATAAGAACTCGAGCAGCGGGCACATGATTTTTCTAGCTGCTGAGTGCGTAAGTCGAAATACCAAACTGCGATTTATCGAAAAAATATAGGGAAACGCACCGCTGGGAGGTGATTACAGCTTTCGAAGCAGAAGGCATCCGAGCTGCGCTAACCACAGCCGCCACCAGGGTCTAATACCTTGCCAGTCACGGGTGACGGGCTCGGAGAGACTGAGGTCGTTATTCCACTGTCGGTTGAGCTCCTCGGTGACCTGATCATCAAAGACGACGATGGCCGTTTCGCGGTTCATAAGGACGGAGAGGATATCAAAGTTGTTGGAGCCGATGACGGCAAGGTTGTCATCGATGACCATGGTTTTGGCATGTAGGGTGGGGCCCAAATATTCGATGACGTTGACACCCCAACGAAGCAGGCTCGGGTAAAGCCCTTCTCTTAGCCAGTCTACTGCTGGCACGTCTGAGTTCCGTGGTAGCACTAGGGTGATGTTTACACCGCGTTGGCAGGCACGGCGCATGGAGTTTCTGAGCCGTCTCGGTGGCACAAAGTAAGGCATGGTCATTTTTACTGATTGGCGGGCTTGGTCGAGATGGACTGAGAAGAGCTTGCGGATTTGCTTCCTGCTGCCCAAACCTTGGCTGCCAACTACCATGCAGCGGCTGCTGCCGTAAGGTGCCTCGCGGGGTTGAGGGGGGGTGGACTCAAGTTTTTCGTCGGTGCAATAGAGCCAGCTGTCATTAAAGAGTAGCGCTAGGTCGTAGGCGGCAGGACCGGTGAGCTGGATCTGCGTGTCTCGCCAAGCGTTTTCCTTGAATTGTTGATAGGACCATGGGTCGCCGAGGTTCATGCCGCCGGTAAATCCAATGATGCCATCAACAATGAGGTTCTTGCGGTGGTTGCGGCCAAAGATACCGGCACGTTTCCTCCAAGGTGCTACGGGGTGATATTCGATGACTTTTACTCCTGCTTCGCGCATCTTTGCCCACTGCATGGGGTCTGCTGCGGAGGAGCCTATGGAGTCATAAATGACTCTGACGGGGATGCCCTCTTTTGCCTTTTTACTGAGTGCCTGGGCAAAGGTGTTGCCGATCGCATCTGAGAGAAACATATACATCTCGAGGTGAACATAATGCTCAGCAGCAGAGATGGCCTCGAGCATGGCGTGGTAAGTCGCATCACCATCGAAGTGGATCTGGACTTTGTTTTCCCGACTGATGCCTCCAACCGTGTCACCCGAAAGCTCTCGCACGATGGCATAGCGCCATTGGGCAATTTGCTTCCTGAGCTTGGGGTGAATAATCCTCACGGTGGTTCATTCTAGCGGATTTCTGGGAAGATCAAAGCGGGAACGCCGCAGGCTTAGGGGGTATTTTTGATTAAATAGCGATTGTCATGATCAACGCCTATGGTAAGGAATCGAACCGCGATGAATAAAACCATTCTTAATCTTCTTTTCTTTGTTGTTTCGTTAACTGCTCCAGTGGCCATGGCCGGTGGAGGGCATGGCAGTGATACGCCAGAATTTCAGGAGCGTATGGCGTTATTTTCCGCCGAGGAATCCGCCAGTGGAATTACCGGTATATGGGAGAAGGTTAGCTACCGTGCTGAGCAGCAGCCCTTCCTTTTGGTTGCCAGTATCATTTTCTTATGCGCGATCGTTCATACTTTTTTCGCCGTGCCGATCACCAAGTATGCACACAAATTACAACACGATCATGACGCTGAAGTGCGGCGGCAAAAAAGCGCCGAGGGGGAGCCAGCTAGGGCTAAGGATATGGTTAGTTTCAAGGCGACGATGCTTCATTTTCTCGGTGAAATTGAGGCAATCTTCGGTATTTGGGTGATTGCCTTAATGGGGGCGATCATTGGTTTTTATGATGTCGGTGCGGTAAAGAGCTACATCTCTAGAGTGAATTTTACCGAGCCCATGTTTGTGGTAATCATCATGGCACTGGCATCAACGCGGCCGGTATTACGCTTTGCTGAGAACGCGCTGAGTTTCTTTGCTCGATTCGGTAAGGAGACACCTGCAGCCTGGTGGTTATCCATCCTCATTGTTGCTCCAATTTTAGGGTCATTCATCACTGAGCCGGGAGCGATGACCATTGCGGCTATGTTGTTGGCGAAGAAGTTCTACAAGCTCAAGCCTAGCTCGAAGCTCGCCTATGGCACCCTTGGTTTGTTGTTTGTGAATATTTCAGTGGGTGGTGTTTTGACAAACTTTGCGGCTCCTCCAGTGCTGATGGTGGCTGGCCCTGATAAATGGGACCTGACCACGATGGAAATGCTGGTTCACTTTGGCGGTAAGGCTGTGGTGGGGATTCTTATATCGAGCATGTTATACTTTGTTTTCTTCCGCAAGGAGCTGCGTGCTCTTTCCAGTAAGCTGGCAGATCACGATGGTGATGGTCAGGGCGATCTAAGTAACGACCATGACCGCCCGATACCCATGTGGGTAACGGTAACACATTTGTTGTTCATGGGCTGGACGGTTTTCTTCGCTCATACTCCAGCGCTGTTTGTCGGCGGCTTCCTGTTTTTCTTGGCATTCCGTCAGGCGACCGAGCACCATCAGTTTGATATTCAGTTACGTGGGCCGATTTTGGTTGGCTTCTTCCTCGCTGGATTAGTCATTCACGGCGGTTTGCAGGGCTGGTGGCTAGCTCCGGTGATTACCAGTCTCAGTGAATTGCCGCTCTTTGTTGGCTCAGTGGTATTGACATCATTTAATGATAACGCGGCGATTACTTTCCTCGCAAGTCAAGTAGACGGGCTTGGTGCCAGCTTGAAGTATGCAGTGCTTGCCGGTGCTGTCTGCGGAGGTGGCTTGACGGTGATTGCTAACGCGCCGAACCCAGCTGGTCAGGCTCTGTTGAGCCGCTTCTTTGGTGATGGAGTTTCACCAGGTAAGCTGATGATGGGCGCGTTTATCCCGACGGTGATTGTATCACTGGTGATGCTGCTTACCCCAGATCCTAATAAGAACGCTATTTTCGATAAGGAAGAGGCCCCCGTGTCTCAAGCCGAAATAGAGGCAGAGGCTGGGCATTGATTTCAGGCTTCATTTATTTTTTTCAAGATGTTTACCGGTTTAGTCGAAGCTACAGGTAGGATTCGTTCGATCGAGTTCTGTGGTGATCAGGCTAGGCTGAGCGTGGAGTTGCCCTTTGCTGATGAACTGAACGATGGTGAGTCGGTTGCGGTTAATGGTTGTTGCCTTACGGTGACTAGTCATGACGATGAGACGGCTTGTTTTGACGTGCTCAAGCAGACGCTTGATGTGACTTCGCTAGGAGAATTGAGTCAGGGGCGTCAGGTCAACCTTGAGCGGGCGATGCTTGCGGGAGGTCGTTTTGGTGGGCACTTCGTGCAGGGGCATGTGGATGCTACAGGTGAGATTCTTGATCTCTCAGAGCATGGGCAGGATTATCGCCTAGAGATCTCGCTGCCCGAGGAGATCCAAAGCTTATGTATTGATAAAGGCTCTCTTGCGATAGATGGGATTTCACTCACTATTGCCGAGCTCAACGATGCTAGCGCTGTTTTCTGGATTATCCCGCACACCATGCAAGAGACGCGGCTCAATGATGCTGAAGTGGGCCAGAAGGTGAACCTTGAGGCGGATGTCATCGCCAAGCACGTTGCCAAGCTGATGGAGGGCAGGACAGCTTAGATGGCAGCGTAGTTGCTATTTTTCCGCTATTTCTTGTATCTACGTAGCTCGAAGGTCTCGTAGGTTTCCTCGGTAGTGACGTGGGGGAATTGCTCCTCGAAGGGAGGCAGATGGGTGTCACCACTATAGTCCTCGTATATGTGGGAAACCAGAAGCTCGTCAGTGATAGGAAGAAAGACTTCGTAGACCTGCGCACCACCGATGATATAAACCTGCGGGTCGATGAGATCAATCGTCTCTAGGTCCTCAGGGCAGTGAATGACGGTGGCCCCCTGCGCCGACCAGTCGGTGTCGCGGGTCAGGACGATACTTTGCCGGTTAGGTAGGGGCCTGCCAATAGAGTCCCATGTTTTGCGCCCCATGACGATGGGGTGTCCGGTGGTGTGACGCTTGAAGAGCTTGAGGTCTTCTGGAAGGTGCCAAGGCAAGCCGCCGTCTTTGCCGATGACGCGATCTGCGGTCATCGCTACGATGGCGGTAAGTTTGATTTGCTGTTCCAAGAGCTGAACTTATGGCGCGAGGTGAAAGATGCTGCAAGGATTGCGCTCCAAGGCTCAAGCCTTAGGGCTTCTTCTTGCTCTTGTCGAAATCATTCAGGTTGATGAGCGGGATAGCTTTGTCTCCTAAGGTGACGCGTGGCACGCTGCCGTCCCACTTTTCGATGGCTCTGAGTTCGAGTATCTCAGGGTTTTTGCGAAGCGCTTGACCTTCGATATCGATAGCTTCGGCTTGGGCTTTCGCTTGAGCAGTTATCTCGTAGGCTTTGGCATCGGCAAGGGCGATGCGTTTTTCAGCTTCTTCGATGGCAGCCATTTTTTCTGCTTTGGCTTGAACTTGCTTGCCTTCCTGCTCGGTGGTGAATCGCTTGAGCTCCTCAATCTGGCGTTCAGCGAGTTGCTTTTGTTGTTTCTTTTCCTCAACGCCCTGAACGATCATTCGGGGTAGGTCAAAGCGGCGTAAAAGCACTTCTTCAACGAGGATGCCTTTCTCTGCCAGATTATCTACAAGGCCCTCGAGGATACGGGTTTGCATGAATACCTGAACGTCATCTTTGTAGAAATCCTCGGCATTTTCGATGCCTTTGCCTGCTTCTCGGATCAGCGAACGCAGCTTGGGGGTAAGGTGGACACTTTCTAGCGCTGCAGCATCACCAGTATCTTGCACAGCCTCAGCGGCCATATTGCGGTCAATACGCCATTTAAGGGTGACATCAACCTCGGTGGTGAGCTGGTCCTGAGAAGGAACGCCGACATCTATAAGAGTAAGCTCTTTGTTTCGGCAGTCGATTTTCTGAATTTTTTTCAGTGGGTTGATGATGTGGAAGCCCTCAGGGAGTTCAGTGGTGTCAACTTTACCGAAGAGGCTGGCAACGCCCACATGACCCGCTGGGATGGTGGTGAATGGGGTGAGTGCAGAAAATACAAAAACGATTAGTAAGAAGGGGATGATTAACTTGCCGACCCATTTGGCTTTTTGCAGGCTGGCTTCGTCGATATTGATGGTGTTTTGGCTCATAGAATTAGTAGATGGTAGTGTTGTTGGTAATAAATTGGAAAAGTATCAGGAATCAGACGGAGACGGCTGCCTTGATGTGCGGGTCAGGGTTGTAGTCACGCAATTCGAAGTCGTCAAAGGTGAAGCTGTGAATGTCACTGATTTCTGGATTTATCCACATGGTGGGCAGGGCCTTGGGTGTGCGGGTGAGCTGTAGATTGGCCTGCTCGATGTGGTTGCTATAGAGGTGCAGGTCGCCAAAGGTGTGGACAAAGTCCCGTGCTTCATAGCCGCAGACCTGAGCGACCATCATGGTGAGCAGGGCGTAAGAGGCGATGTTGAAGGGAACGCCGAGGAATAGGTCGGCACTACGCTGGTAGAGTTGACAGGAAAGACCCGGTTTGTCCGAGTCGATATCATGAACGTAGAACTGAAAGAGCATGTGGCACGGGGGTAGGGCCATTTTATCAACCTTGCCAACATTCCATGCTGAAACCAAGTGCCGGCGTGAGTGAGGGTTGTTTTTGAGTCCATCGATGAGGCGCTCAATTTGATCGATGACCTCACCGTCGTCACCTTCCCAGGCTCGCCACTGCTGACCGTAGACGGGCCCGAGCTCGCCGTTTTCATCTGCCCATTCGTCCCAGATGCGGACGCCGTTTTCTTTGAGGTAGGAGATATTGGTCTCTCCCTTGAGGAACCAGAGCAGCTCGTGGATAATGGAGCGCAGATGAAGTTTCTTGGTGGTAAGGCAGGGGAACCCTTCGCGCAAATCGTAGCGGGCCTGCCGGCCGAAAACCGAGACGGTGCCTGTGCCTGTGCGGTCTGTGCGCGACTCGCCGTTATCAAGAACGTCTCTGAGGAGATCGAGGTATTGCTGCATGGGTGGAGGTTGGAGATTTAAGATTCAATATTCAAGATGAATCATGCTCTGGTCGTCAGTAATGCGCTTGGGGCGTGGCGTGTGTCCTTAACCTGGTCTTTGACGTATGCTGGCTGGGTTATTGGCTTGATGGGTTTGGAGCTCACCATTTCGACTAAAATAAGATGTTTGGGAATTGCTAATAACGTCGAGTTGGAAGATAATCAGCTTCTGTGCACATTGCCTTCTTTATAACACGACTCATAGCGCACCTTTTGAATCTCATCAAGGTGGGGGTGATGCTTGCGGCAGCTTCCAGTATCCTCGCTCTGGGTGCTCGCGGGCATTGGCTGATGGATTTATTGGCAAATTTCCGAGTGCAGTATGCATTGTATCTGGTTGCCGCGGCAGTGCTTTTTTTTCTGTGCCGTAATTTTCGCTGGGCTGGTATTACCGCGGTGGTGGCGGCTCTGAACCTATGGATTATTTTTCCCTATCTCGTACCGCTGCCGCAATCATCTGAAAGCAAAAAGGAAGGCTCTGAGTCATTTCGTCTGATGAACTTTAATGTGCTCTCTAGTAATCAACGCTATGGAGAGGTGATGGATTATATGCGAGAACAAGACGCAGACTTTGTCTTTGTTTTGGAGGCGAGTCCTGAATGGCAGCCGTATTTGGAGAAGATGAAAGACCTTTACCCTTACCAAAAGAATGAGATTCAGGCGGGTAATTTTGGCATCGCCTTACTCAGTAAGACGCCATTTCAGAAAGTGGAGGTTTCTGAATACACAGACTCAATCGCCTCGATCGATGCTCTTGTATTGGTAGGAGGCAAGCGGGTGAGGCTGATAGGCACACATCCTTATCCGCCGATAAATGCTAAAGTGAGTCGGCTGCGTAATATCCATATGCAAAAGCTGGCTGAAAGTATAACTCAGGAGAGGATGGCTACGAGAACGATCGTAGCAGGTGATTTCAACATGACGCCTTGGTCACCACATTTTAAAGACTTTCTCTCTACCGCGCAGCTTGAGGATAGCGCAAAGGGTAGGGGCGTAATGCCTACTTGGTATGTCTTACCTCTGTTTTCTTTTGGCATCCCGATCGACCACATCTGTGTCAGTGAGGGTATACACATTGATGACCGTGGCATCGGGCCAGACCTTGGTTCAGATCATCGAGCGGTCTGGGTAGATCTTAGGGTTGTTGATGAGGCGGATCAGTGATCTTAGTAAGCAAGCTCAATGGGGTGATAGTTAATCGTTGCTGCCAGGGTCTTTGCGTAGGTTTTTCTTTTGGGAGTGCTTGGATTTGTCGTCGAGCATACGGTTTTTGGCTCTGCGTGATCGCCTACGTTTTTGGCGACGGATTTTTTCCTGTGCTTGTTTCCTCGCCGATTTTTTGCCGTCCCTGATTTCCTCAAGTCGTTCGCAAAGTTCGCGCCGGGCGATGTAGCGGTTGAGTTCGCGTGATCGTTGTTGCTGGCACTTCACCTCAATGCCGGAGGTGCTATGTTTGAGGTAAACACAAGAAGCGGTTTTATTGATTTTTTGACCACCGCTGCCACTGCCTTGGATGAATTTCTCGAGCAGGGTGTCCTCGGTGATGCCGAGTGATAGCATACGGGCTTCGAGAGCTGCTATTTTCTCAGGAGAGGGCATTTTGAATGTTGAAGGCTGAATTATGAATGGTGAATGCTCAGGCTGAGTGGTCAGGAGATGAATTCACAGTTCGTCATTTAGCGAAGCGAACCGATATATTGCTGGGCGGCTTTTTTTATTTCGCCGGCGATGTCTGCATGAGGCTTGGCGAAGGGGGGGATGAACCATGGGTAGGAGCCGATGACGTCGCTGATAACGGCAACTTCACCGTCACAGGTTTGATGTCCTGATGGTGGTTTGCAGCCAATACCGATGGTCGGGATGGTAAGTTCTGCTGTGATTTTTTCCGCGAGTTCAGGCACGATGCTTTCGAGCACGATGGCGAAACAGCCGGCTTCTTGGAGAGCAAGGGCGCCTTCGAGAATGGCGACAAACTCTTCCTTGGTTTTGCCTTTCTTTTTGTATCCACCCTCTTCCAAAACTCGTTGTGGTAGCATTCCGTGATGACCGATAACGGGGATGCCGTCTTCAATGATAGTACGTATTTTTTCGAGCTGACGGATGCCGCCTTCGAGTTTGACGACATCGGCGCCTGCTTGCACAAGTGCGTGGGCTGTGGCGAGGGCTTGTGCCGGTGTTTCGTAGCTGTTGATTGGCATGTCGCCAATGATGAGGGCATTGGTGACACCGCGCGCGACGGCGGCGGTGTGGTGGGTCATCATTTCCAGAGTGACATGGGTGGTATCTGGAAAGCCTAGCACAACCATGCCGAGTGAATCACCAACGAGGATCATATCGACACCGGCTTCATCAAGGATGCGTGCAGTGGGGTAATCGTAAGCCGTAAGAGCCGAGACGCGGTGCTCACCACCCTTCATGCTAGTGATCGCTTTGGCTTTATCGTGGGCATTCATACGCTGTATGGCTAATGAGTTGGTGACGCAGTTGGACTACCAACTTGCTTGTATCAGACTAAGAGGAGGCTCAGCAGAGTCAAGGTGTTGCAGGTGATCGGCAATAGTAATGTCATCACCAGGAAGGATAAGCTCAGGGCGGATGTCAGCCAGTGGCTGGAGAACAAAGCGCCTTCGCGTCATTTCTGGGTGAGGAAGGCTCAGTGAGGCTTCATGATGTGAAGTTGTGCCAAAGTAGAGGATGTCGATGTCGATGATGCGAGGTGCGTTTTTCTCGCGAATCACGTCTCGGCCCATTTGGCGCTCGATGGCTTGTGTCTGCTGCAGAAGCTCAGCAGGGGTGCCGTCGTAACTGAGCTCGATGACGGTATTTAAAAAAACGGGTGAATCCTCGGGACAGTCTAAGGGTTCAGACTGGTAGACGTGAGCTTGTTTGAGCTCAGTGCCATCTGTTGTTAGTTTTTCTAGGAAGTCTCGGGCGGCCTTGATGTTAGATAAGGGGTTGCCAAGGGGGGAGGCTAGATTAGAGCCCAGAGCGATGCCGACACGGGTGGCCACAGAAATTTAAGGGGTGTGGTTATTTGAGGCCTAGGACATCTTGCATATCGTAGAGGCCTGTAGGCTGCCCTTGTAGCCAGATAGCAGCTTGGACTGCTCCTGAGGCGAACGTCATGCGGCTGGATGCCTTGTGAGTAAGCTCGAGGCGCTCGCCATCAGCGGCAAACATGACGGTGTGGTCCCCGACCACATCACCACCACGCAGGGTGTGCATGCCGATTTCACGGTTGGGTCGTGCTCCTATGTTGCCGACGCGGCCGTGGGTGACATCGTCCTCGTAGCTGGTGCCTGTTTCTTCGTTGAGTATTTCTAGCAGGCGACGAGCTGTGCCGGAAGGTGCGTCGATCTTGTGGCGGTGGTGCATTTCAGTGACTTCAATATCAAAGCGGTCGTTGCCCAGAATTTCGGTGGCTTTGCGGGTGAGCCAGAACAGGGTATTTACTCCGATGGAGAAGTTTGGCGCAAACACAATCGGTAAGGTTTTTGCAGCTTCTGAGATCTGAGCCTTTTCCTCATCACTGTGGCCCGTAGTGCCTATGACAAGTGGGGTGTTTGATTTTAGCGCAGCGGCTAAAACTTCCTTGGTGAAATGGTGCGCAGTAAAATCAATAGCGACATCAACGCCTTCAAATGTGGAGTCAAGATCCTGACCTATGTCATGAGTGGAGCTTACTTCAGAGTTGATGTTGTCTTGACCGGCTTCAATGAGGGTTTCGCCCATGCGTCCACTGGCTCCTGTGATTAGTAACTTAGTCATTTGTTGGTAGTGTTAGATGAGGCTGTAGCTAGCCATGGTGTCACTGAGCACAGCCATGTTTTCAGCTGACAGGTTAACAAGAGGTAGTCTCAGTTCGTCGGTGCAGTGACCTTGCATTGCAACGGCTGACTTGATTGGAACGGGATTGGTGTCGATAGACATGAGGGTCGTCAACAGGGTCCCATATTGAGCTTGGATGTCTTCGGCGTCATCAACGCGGCCTTGCGCCATAGCCCGCACGAGCTCGGCCATGACATCGGGGATTAAGTTGGTGGCAACTGAAACTAAGCCAACCGCACCCCGCTTCATGAACTCTATCGTGAGCGGGTCGTCACCAGAAAGAATCTGAAAGTCATCAGGCAGTGCGGCTTTGATCTGGGTGACACGCTCGGGGTCACCGCCAGCTTCCTTGTTGGCGATGATCGTAGGGCAGTCAGCGGCGAGGCGGGCTATCGTATCAACGGCAATCTCAATGACTGAACGTCCCGGTATGCTGTAGAGCATGATGGGGAGGTCACTACATTGGGCGATTGCTTTGTAGTGTTGATAGAGACCTTCTTGGGATGGCTTGTTGTAGTAGGGGCAAACTTGTAGCGTAGCATCGACACCTAACTTCGCCGCTTCTGTGGTGAGATGAATTGCTTCTGATGTGGCGTTGGCGCCGGTGCCGGCGATGACCTTGATGCGGCCAGCTGCATATTCAACGGCAAGCTCGATGACGCGCAGGTGTTCCTTGCGGCCTAGGGTAGGGGATTCGCCGGTGGTGCCGCATGGGACAATGCCGTCTACGCCACCTTTGACCTGGCGGTCGATTAGTGCGCGAAAGGCATCCGTATCGACTTCGCCGTTACGAAATGGGGTGATCAGTGCTGTATGGGTTCCTTGGAACATGGTTTTAGTTGGAAGTGGAAGTTGGAAGAATTTAGATGGTAATTTCACCCTGGAAGACAAAGTCGGCGGGACCAGTGAGCGTTACGTTGGTGAAGCTGTTATTGGAGCTTGGGACGAAGCCAATTTCCAATGTCTCGCCACCCTCGACATCAACACTGATGGGCGAAGGCGTGCCGTTGAGGAGATGATGGATAAGTGCACAGGCAGTCATGCCAGTGCCGCATGCAAGGGTTTCACCCTCGACACCTCTCTCATAGGTGCGGATAGCAATGTGTTGATCGTCGAGGATGCTTGCAAAGTTAGCATTGGTGCCGTTGGGCGCAAAATGATCATGGTAGCGGATGGTTGCACCATGCCCTAGAACATCAAAATTTTTCAGATCATCTGTGAAAACAACAGTATGGGGAACACCGGTATTAATAGTGTGAACCGCAGCGTTCATACCGTCGATTTCGATATCAGTATTGAGGTCCAAATCAAAAGGATCTGACATAGCAATGCGGACATTGTCACCAATGATGTCCGCACTGAGCGTGCCTGCAATGGTTTCGAAGGTAACGTGATCAGTGTCTCCGCCCATGAGCATGGCGGTGAATTTGCCGAAGCAGCGCGCCCCATTACCGCACATTTCAGCTTCGCCGCCATCAGCATTGTAGTAGCGGAACTTGAAATCAGCACCAGCCTCGGCTGGCTCAACGGCAAGTAGGCCATCAGCACCAACGCCGCGTTGACGATCACAGAGCAGCGCGATCTGCTCGCGGCTCAGGTTAATGTCGAGCAAGCGGTTATCGATGACAACGAAGTCATTGCCCGCACCGTTCATTTTATGAAATGGTAATCTCATGACTAGTTTCGGTTTTTTGTGGCGTTGATGAGAGGGGCTGTGAAGTCACGGACGATTTCTGCTAAGTTAGCTTTGTCGGCATTCTGAGCTACTTGATTGACAATGGCCGAGCCAACGACGACGCCGTCAGAGGCGGCGGCGACCTCGGCAGCTTGTTCTGGCGAGCTGATGCCGAAGCCGACACAAACGGGAGTGTCTGTGCACGCTTTGATTGAAGCGACAAGCTCACCGATGCCTGCGGAGGGAGCCTCCTGGGATCCGGTGACTCCCATTCTTGATACGGCATAGATGAAGCCCTCGGACTGAGCTGCAAGCATTTGCTTGCGTTTGAGAGGGGTGGAGGGGGATACGAGAGTGATGTGCCTCAACCCTTTAGCACTGGTTAACTCCTTGTTGTTAGCGATTTCATCAGGTGGCAGGTCCAGCAGCAAAATGCCGTCAGCACCTGCGGCCGCCGCATCGGCATGAAATTGTTCATAACCGTAAGCATAAACGGGGTTGAGATAGGTAAAGAGGACAATGGCGGTGTCATGGGTAGTTCTAAACTCTCTGATGAAATCCATTAATTTGTGCACAGACATGCCGGTATTCAACGCACGCTCTGCAGCAAGCTGATTGACTACGCCGTCTGCCTGCGGATCAGAGAAGGGGACACCGAGCTCAATGATGTCAGCACCAGCATCGGCAAGCGACCTAGCAATCTCAAGGGAAGCGCTGTAGCTGGGGTCGCCAGCACAAATATAAGCGACAAACGCGGCTTCTTTGTGTTCCCGTAGATTCTGAAATGTGATGTCGATTCTATTACTCATGTGTTTGGCTGCCGTGAGATAAGCTGAATTGATGAAAAAGAAAACACTGAATCATGGATTAAAGGTATGATTTTCACTTGTCGCATTAAAATGGCTGGCCACGAGAAAAGCTGGATCCGCACTTACATGTAAATAAGCCTAAAAAACAGCATGTCACAGCCCTGAAAACGCCATATTTTTAAAAAATAACAACAGCTGGCAGTAGTATTTGAACATTTTTAATAAACTTTGCTTGATATTCTTTTTCTCTTGCTTATAAAGGGGTTGGTGGCTATTTTTTTGCTTAAGAGAAAAATATTTTGCAATGAATCCACCTTCCGTAAAACCTCGTATCCACCTAGCTTGTGGCCTAAGTATTGGCTACGGAGAGAGCTTGGCGCGTATCGAGAACGAGGGGGGTGGTATTATGTTAGGGGACGGCACTCATTATCTCTTGGCTCGCAACGGAAGGGGTAAAACGACACTGCTCAAAACACTCGCTGGAGTTTTAAAGCCCTTGAATGGGGGCTGTGAATGCGAGGGGCGAACCCAGTACCTTGGTGAGGACCTGACATTTGATCGTGAACTTCCGGCAACAGCAATCTTTAAGGCATTCATCAAAAAGGACAAGTATGCCGAGGCTATCGACTTAGCTCAAACTTTGGAGCTCGATGTCAAAAAGCCCTACGGGCAGCTCTCTACCGGCAATAAACGCAAGGTCGCATTATTGGTTGCGGAGTTTTCAGTGCAAGATCAAGGCCGCGATGTTTTATTGCTCGATGAGCCGTTTACAGGCCTGGATACATTTTCTCGAGAAGTTTTTCAGAAGCGCTGGAATCATAACCAAGATGGTGTGTTACGCTTGGTAAGCTGCCACCCTGATTTTGATAGTATGGAAGTGAATAGCTCTGTGCTTATCAGCGATGGCAAGATTACACACGTTGCCGGTGACGGTAACGCACAGTGCTGGGGTGAGCTCAAAACCCAGTTGAATTGATAGATTAAGACATGCAGTTATATAAGTTAACATTAGCAACCATGATTCAGCGCAAAGTTTGGATCATCGCATTGTTTTGCGCGCTGATATTGCCTATCGTGCTTCCTTATCTCACTCCTTATGAGAGCAACCCTTCTCTAATCGAGCCTGCGCGCGCCCAAGCGGCTTGGGGATGCTTATGGGTGGTGACGATTGCTTGGTTGTTTTTCCAAGCAGCGCGTTTTGGTGACGATACAGCTCGATCTGGCCTCGGCGCCTACTTTTTAAGCTCAGGTGTTTCCGGTCTGAGTCAGATGATGCAGATATGGTT
>Ga0206126_10003538_pt1 | contig 15805 bp, 19 predicted proteins | sample Helgoland_Spring_5_FD_148621 | JGI IMG/M metagenome (GOLD analysis project Ga0206126, IMG submission 148621) | Pelagic subsurface seawater microbial communities from Kabeltonne, Helgoland, North Sea - Helgoland_Spring_Bloom_20160412_1 | ecosystem: Environmental > Aquatic > Marine > Epipelagic ...
AAGTGCTTAACATCTCAATCAACGAGACCCTAAGCCGTACAGTGATGACATCTGTCACGACATTGTTGGCGTTGACCGCATTGTTTGTTCTGGGTGGTGACGTGATCCGTGGTTTCGTCTTTGCGATGATCTGGGGTGTGATTGTCGGTACGTATTCTTCTGTCTTCGTAGCCTCTACAATCCTGCTTTACTTGGGCGTCAAACGTGACTGGTCCAAAACCGATCCCAAAGCTGGCGGTCAATACGCTAATATCGACGCTTAAAGGTGGGGGAAACCTTACTCGCTGCAATCCAGACCGAGGGCCTTTGGTTCTTGGTTTGCGGTGCACTTATTGCGGGTGTTGTTCGCGGATTTTCGGGCTTTGGCACAGCAATGATCTACCTGCCGTTCGCGGCCCAAGTCGTACCGCCTCTTTGGGCAATACTGACGTTGATAGCCATGGATTTGATCGGACCGATCCCCTTAATCAAGCCAGCGTTCAAAGATGCTCAGCGTCGCGATCTAATGTTGTTGTTGGGTGGCTCACTTTGCTTGTTGCCTGTTGGGTTGGCACTGTTATCCACAATATCACCCGATACATATCGCTACCTTGTGTCTTCGATCTCTATCGTTTTACTGGTCTGTCTGGTTTTTGGCCTGCGTTACAGCGGCAAAATGTATCCAGCCCTTGTTGCTGCCGTCGGAGGCCTTGCTGGATTCTCCGGTGGCTTGGGCGGCGTGCCGGGACCGCCAGTCATCCTATTCTACATGGCCAGTACATTACCTGTACGTGTCGTTCGCGCAAACATGATGCTTTTCCTGTTTTTCACGGACATTTTAATTATTTCTGTGGTTGGTATTCGGGGCGAATTGTACATCACACCTTTGATCATTGGCCTTATGATGGCGGTGCCCAATGGGATCGGTAATTTGATAGGTGCGGCCATTTTCAACCCTGAAAAGGCTGGAATCTATAAGGCCGTCGCCTATATAGTAATTGCAGCCTCGGCCATTATGGGCCTCCCTATCTGGAACGGATAATATGCGCCTCAACGAAATCAGTTATACAGATGCTAAACCTATAGAGGGATATGGCCCTGGGTTTTTCCGTATCGGCGGTGGAGTCACCTTCGGTGGTGTTTTAACTGGTGCTCGGGGTACTTCTGAGTGGAGTGGGTATGATGACACTACGCCATTACTGGACTTAGCAGGGTCAATCGACGTCCTGTTTATGGGCACTGGTGAAGAGGTGGCGCACATCCCCGCTGACCTACGATCCAAGCTGGAAGATGTGGGTATAGGTGTCGAAGCCATGGCGACACCTGCTGCTGCAAGGACCTATAATGTCTTGCTAAGCGAAGGGCGGCGCATTGCTTTGGCCATGCTCCCAGTCTGATTAGTGACTTGATGTGAGCCGTGAATAGGGTAACCCTAAGTTCATGACATTAGCCGTAACAAACCTTACAATTGCACGTGGTGGCCTGCCTGTTCTGGCAGATGTTTCAATTGCGTTGGAAACAGGTCAGGCACTGATATTGCGCGGTCCAAACGGCGTGGGAAAAACCACGCTGCTGCGTACCATTGCAGGGCTGCAACCGTCACTGAATGGAACAGTGGCTGGTGTGCAGGACCAGGTCGCATATGCGGCCCATTCAGATGGGTTGAAAGCGATGCTAAGCGTGAGTGAGAACCTGAAATTCTGGGCTGACGTCTTTGGCCAGTCCGACATTTCCCATGCTTTGACGGCCTTTAAATTGGAAAACCTGCCGGATCGTTTGGCGGGCACACTTTCGGCTGGGCAAAAACGCCGCCTTGGCTTAGCGCGGTTGCTGGTGACAGGAAGGCCCATCTGGGTTCTCGATGAGCCAACGGTGTCATTGGACACCGCTTCGGTTGCGCTGTTTGCAGCGGCTGTTGAGGCCCATTTGAAAAGTGGGGGAATGGCTTTGATAGCCACTCACACCGACCTCGGAATCGAACAGGCGAACGTGCTAGATTTGACACCCTTCATTGCACGTAATGACGTGGCAATGTGTTCCAACGACGAGGCGTTCTTATGAAGGCGTTGTTGATCCGTGATATTCGGCTTGCTTTACGGGCAGGGGGCGGCTTTGGCCTTGGGCTCGCGTTTTTCTTGATCGTTATTGTGATGGTACCCTTTGCGGTTGGTGCGGATACCGGATTGCTGTCTAAAATCGCACCTGGGGTTTTGTGGATAGGCGCGCTGTTGGCTTGTTTACTGTCACTCGATCGATTGTTGGCGCTAGACTTTGAAGACGGAACACTAGACTTGCTAGCTACAGCGCCACTGCCAATCGAAGCAGCCTTAAGTGTAAAAGCGCTGGCGCACTGGATCACAACGGGCCTGCCCTTGGTCATTGTAGCCCCTGTGTTAGGGGTCTTGATGAACCTGCCAACGCAGGGTTATGGCTGGCTTGTGTTATCGCTACTGCTGGGCACGCCCGCTCTGTCCGTTATTGGTACGTTTGGTGCTGCGCTGACCGTTGGTATCAAACGGGGTGGGCTATTGTTGTCTTTGTTGGTTCTGCCGCTCTATGTGCCAACGCTTATTTTCGGAGCAGAAGCAGCACGGCGCGGGGCCACCGGGGCAGACGTCAGCACACCACTGCTGTTGTTGGCTGGGATAAGTGCCGCAACGATTGCATTGATGCCAATCGCCAGCGCTGCAGTCCTTAAAGTGAACTTGCGGTGATCGCTTTGAAACAACAGACAAGCCGCATTGAGCCAAATAACCGAAATTACTAGGTAAAACACATGTCACTTTGGGAATACGCAAATCCGGTCAAGTTTTTACGCCTCAGCGAGCGGGTGCTCTCAACGCTGTGGGTTTTGACTATTTCTTCGACAGTTGTTGGGTTGGTCTGGGGGTTTTTCTTTACCCCTGATGATATACGCCAAGGGTCGACTGTTAAGATCATTTATATCCACGTGCCTGCGGCTTTGATGGCGATCAATGCATGGTTTATGATGTTGGTGGCCTCACTTATCTGGTTGATCCGGCGACACCACGTTAGCGCATTGGCAGCCAAGGCCGCTGCGCCTGTTGGCGTGGTTATGACTTTGATTGCGCTGATCACGGGGGCAATCTGGGGGCAACCGATGTGGGGCACATGGTGGGTTTGGGACCCGCGGCTTACTTCGTTCCTGATCCTGTTCCTATTCTATTTAGGTTATATCGCGCTTTGGGAATCGATTGAAGATTCTGACACAGCAGCGGACTTGACCGCAGTGCTATGCATCGTGGGCTCGGTCTTTGCAGTTCTATCACGTTACGCGGTGAATTTTTGGAACCAAGGGCTGCATCAAGGGACCTCGATCCCTGTCGTGACAGGTGAACGCAGCGTCGCGGACGTGTTTTTTGTTCCGTTGCTGATCTCAATGGCTGGCTTTGGATTGTTGTTCCTAGCGCTGACATTGTACCGCACAGGCACTGAAATACGAGTACGCCGCACGAAGGCGCTGCTGGCACGGGAGGGACGCAGCTGATGTTACCAGATCTTGGAAAATACGCAGGTGCCGTTTTGGCGGCCTACGGCGCATCGATCGTTCTGTTGGTCGGACTGGTTGTCATGAGTGTAGTGAAAGGACGGCGTGTACGTAAACAGATGCAAGAGATTGAGGCGCGTGGTGAACAGAATGGTTAAAATTTCACCTCTGATGATCGCACCGCCAATGATTTTTGCAGGGTTCGTCGCGATGGCTGCGATAGGTATGTTTCGTGCTGACAAAGACGTGCTGGAAAGCACTCGTATTGGCAAAATAGCGCCTGCGATTACACAAGAGGCACTGGGTGAGTTCCCCAATGTCATGCCAGAGCGCTTGAAAAGCGGTGAACTTACATTGGTCAATTTCTGGGCCAGCTGGTGCCCACCGTGCCGTGCCGAGCACCCTAAATTGTTAGAGATGCAAACCGCAGGGATTCCGATCATCGGCGTGAACTTCAAAGATACTGCGCGTGACGCAGGCAGCTATTTAACCAATGACGGCAACCCGTTTGTCGCGGTTGCTTTTGACGAGAAAGGGCGGACAGCGATTGACTGGGGCGTTACCGCACCACCAGAGACGTTCATTTTGGACAAGGACGGAATCGTACTGTTTCGCTTCGCAGGACCGCTTGTTGGCAGTGATTATGAGCAGCGGTTTCTTCCTGAGCTGACCAAAGCACAATCCAATTGAGCGCCCAAAGGGCGCGCTAAATTCTACCGCCCGTTTCTTTTGTTCCTAAATATTCCCGCCGGAGGCACTTTACCACCAAGGGACACAAGTGCGTCGCGCATCGCGGCTAGGTCGACTACGGCTGGAACACCGGTAAAGTCTTGCAAAAGCACGCGGGCGGGGCGGTATGCGATTTCGCGTGGATTTTGCCGCCTTGAGCACCCCATTCAACGAATGCTTTGATGTCGTCGGCTGTAACCGTCTTGTCATCTTCAAAGCGTAGCATTTTTTCCAAGGCTACTTTCACCGTGGCTGGCAACTTTGAGAAGTCACCAAGACCAGCTTCGGTAGCGGCAGGGATTGAGTAATAAACGATAGATTGATCGCCAACTGTCAGCGTCTTGGCGGTGTCGTGTCCAACTGAAATGGGCATGGATGGCTCTTCCTTGAGATTAGGAGTTGCTGGAATTATCTGGGGGCGTCACGCCCCAGTTTTGTTCATTGATCAACCTAAATTGGAGACTAAACGACAAAAGTATATTATTGTGTACTGAAAATTTACCCATTTGCTTGAAGGTATGTGACGAACCGCTCAAGAAACCTTGATTGGCGTTTTACCGACGATAAATTTAGCTTTAGTTAAGCCACCACCATTATAATTGGACACACCAATGAAACATCTACTCTCCACCACGTTTGCTGCAGTCATGGCGCTTACAGCACCAGTGCTTGCAGATTCTCCAGTGGTGGTTGAACTGTTTACCTCCCAAGGATGTTCCTCCTGTCCGCCAGCAGACAAGATTCTGCAAGCGCTGGCAGAACGTAATGACGTGATCGCATTGGCGTTGCACGTCGATTATTGGGATTACATTGGGTGGAAAGATTTATTTGCACAGGCCAAGTTCACCCAGCGCCAACGCAAATTCGCGGCCTTTAGCAATCGTCGCTCAATCTATACGCCACAGATGATTGTGAACGGGGTTTCCAGTGTCGTTGGGGCCAAACCCATGGAATTGTCCAAGACAATATCAGAGCACGCCGCGGCCCCGTCTGGGGTTGACCTATCACTTAGCCGCAGGGGCAACAGCGTGGTTGTTGATGGTTCCTCAAACGGCGCTGAAGGTCCGTTTGTTGTGCAGATTGTTCGATATCAACCGCTTAGTGAGGTTCGCATCACTCGTGGCGAGAACGCTGGCAAAACTTTGGCCTATTCCAATGTGGTGACGGAGTGGAGCGTGTTGGGTGATTGGGACGGTGTTGGACGGCTGTCGATGTCGGCCAGTCTTAGCGAAGACGCGCCAGTTGTGGTGATTGTTCAACAACAACAATTTGGCCCTATATTAGCCGCAGCACGCTTACGCTAGACAATTTTGGACCGCGGTATTGCTGTCTCTACTCTTCCGCTTCTTCCTCAACCAGCAACGTGATTTCACCCACCGCCTCTAGTTCGCGGATTGCGTTGACGAAATTGTCCATGGCCGCTTTTGCAAGGGCAGCCTTAGGTGTGCCCACCTTTTCTACATCTTCGCGCAATTGGGTCGCCATCCGCCCCGACATGTTTTCCAAGATGTAATCGGCGCTGGCTTGCATGCCTGCAACTTTAGCCCCGCTAATCGCTAGAACCAATTCATCTGGATCCACATCGCGCAGAATGCGCGGGACATCGCGGGTCACAACACGTGTGGGGATATTGACAAAGGTAAAGATCGCTTTGTGCACAGTCGTGGCAAATGTTTTGTCGGTTTCCTGCAATCCCTCCAGCATGTCGTCGCGCGTCAGGATGGTGGATGAGTTGAGGATCGCACCAACCCGTTCCACGGGTCCCTCATCAAAAGCCATCACTTGCACCATCGACAGTTGTGTGGCCAATCACAGCCTGATGCGATTTACCGCACTGGACGACACACCGCTGGTTTGCGAAACAGCATAGGTGATTTCACGCGCCCGCGGGCCGGGGATGGCTCCCAACAATTCCGCCGCTTTAGGGCGTTCAGTTTTGATAGAACGACAGCGGCAACTTCGAATCTTTCGTTTTCCTCACAGGTCTAAGTGTCTCAATATTCATTTCCTGAATGCTTTTCCATGGATCACCCGTTTGTAGCACGCCGGCTTCTTTACGTAACTGATCCGCAGTCTGTTTGCTAATTTTGCCATCAAGTGCGGTTATCGCCCCACAATTCTGTACGGGAAGCTAAGGCCGATATCGGTAAATCCTATGATGACAAAGGCCAAGGTATCGCGATCCACAACGCGCATATTGCCCATTTGCTGGGTTAGGGTCGCTTGTGAATCTTCAGGCAGCTCTTCCAGTGGGATATCGGCACCGTTGTTAAGCAATAGGCGCACGACAATAGCCGCCTTGGCTTTGCTGTTGAGGGACAGGTCAGTTTTTTGTGGTTTTACGGTGTTGGACCTGATCACAGCGGTTGCTGTTTTTGGGTCATCGGGATCAAATCCATAGCCTACCAACCTCAGTGTTCTTTCAAACATCCTTGGCAGACAGATGTGAATAAGTTCTATAATCAGTGGCTATATGTTACGCCCGTTGCGATCGCGTTTGACAGTGACAGAGCCGCCCACGTGTCCGCACCACCGCGTGCATTGATTTCGCGTAATTGTGCCATAGCACCAATTTTGTTGCCTTGATCCATCATGCCTTGGCCCATGTAAGACCGCGCAAGAATATTATCAGGATTTTTATCGATCGCCTTTTGGTAAAACACCATAGCGACGTCAACATTGCCCAGCTTACGGTTGGTGAAGCCTTTGTACGTCAGCAAACGATCGTCGTTTTGATCAGACATCGCATCCATAACGCCTATCGCATCCAAATGGCGGCCAGCATAAGCCAGCTCTCGCACAGCGTCATATAATGTGTCGTCGTCTAGATTGGTCTCTTCTGGATCTACACATTCCTTCTTCTCCTTATCCCAAACCTGAACACCTTCGCACTCAATGGTGGTTTCAGTCGGTTTTGGTTCTGCACTGTCGCTTGAGCCTGCGGCAAAAACGGGTGTTGAAAGGCCTAGTGACAGTATCAGAGGAAGGGCCAAATCCGCTGCAGTTGCAAATTTAATCATTTAAAATCTCCGGTTGGGGTCAAGTCTAGGATGACGCTTTTCCCAAGTTTAACATCAAAAACAATCAAATATGTGTCATTTTCGGTTATCAGCGGGAAATGTGTGAAATTCTGAAAAAAAAGGGCAGGACTGCAAGAGAATGCAATCCCACCCAAACTATCAATTGGTAGACATAATTAGTCTTTGAAGACGCGTTTGAAAATCGTGTCAACGTGTTTAGTGTGATAGGCCATGTCGAACTTCTCGTTTATTTCCTCGACGGACAGAGCTTCACATACTTCTGGATCTGCGAGCAATTCCTCGCGGAAGTCGGTGCGAAATTCCCATACTTTCAACGCATTGCGCTGAACCATTGCATAGGAAGCTTCACGGCTCACGCCCGCTTGGGTCAGGGCTAACAAAACCCGTTGGGACATAACAAGTCCTGGAAATTTGTTCATGTTGTCCATCATGTTTTCAGGGAAGATCAACATGTTGTCGATCACGCTTGTCAAACGGTGCAAGGCAAAGTCCAAAGTGATTGTCGCATCTGGACCAATCGCACGCTCAACGGACGAGTGTGCAATATCACGCTCGTGCCACATGGTGACGTTTTCCATCGCTGGGATCACGGCCATTCGCACGGTACGGGCCAAACCAGTTAGGTTTTCTGTCAAAACAGGGTTCTTTTTATGCGGCATCGCAGATGAACCCTTTTGGCCAGCTGAAAAGAACTCAGCTCCTTCCAAAACCTCGGTGCGCTGCATGTGGCGAACCTCTGTTGCAACGTTCTCGATAGAGCTCGCAACAACGCCAAGTGCAGCAAAGAAGGCTGCGTGGCGGTCACGTGGGATTACTTGGGTGCTGATCGGTTCCGGGGTCAGGCCAAGCTGCTCACAAACGTGTTCTTCGATCGCGGGGTCAATGTTTGCGAATGTGCCAACCGCGCCAGATACGGCGCCAGTTGAAATCTCTTCACGTGCTGTACGCAGGCGTGTCATATTGCGATCCATTTCGGCGTAGAAACGCGCGAATGTCAGGCCCATCGTTGTTGGCTCGGCGTGGATACCGTGGCTGCGGCCAACACGAACGGTGTCTTTGTGCTCAATCGCGCGGCGCTTTAATGCGGCCAAAAGCAATTCAACGTCAGCAATCAGAATGTCTGCAGCGCGGACCAATTGTACGTTAAAACAAGTGTCAAGCACGTCAGAGGATGTCATGCCTTGGTGCACGAAACGGGCTTCATCAGAACCGACATGTTCGGCCAAGTGGGTCAAGAACGCTATCACGTCATGCTTGGTGATAGCTTCGATTTCGTCGATGCGGGCCACGTCGAACTCAACGTCTTTGGCCTTCCAAACGGCGTCTGCGTTTTCACGTGGGATTACACCGATGTTGGCCATAGCCTCACAGGCGTGCGCTTCGATTTCGTACCAGATTTTGAACTTGGATGCAGGGGACCAAATGGCCACCATATCAGGACGGGAATAGCGAGGGATCATAATGCGCACCTTTTTGTGGCTGTTCACGGGATTGCCGTCCCTTTAAACGGGATGTGACCTGACGACAAGCTTGGGAAGCATGAAATGGATCGGTTTGCGCTGAAAATAGCTATGAATCGCCTGAAAATGGAAAGGAACGGGTGAACTGTATTTTGTGCGATTTCGCAGGGCGTTGGAAAGTTGAGCGTGACGTTACACCGGCTAATAGACCTGCTGGGCAGTTCTTGGGGGGTGCGGAATGGACCAACGAAAACGGCCTTATGCATTATGAAGAAGGGGGGAAGTTACAGATCTTGGGGCACGCGCCGATGGTGGTGGAGCCGCGGTATCTTTGGGATTAAAAGTTCAACATCTACTTTGAGGATGGACGGTTTTTCCAGTAAGTGCCCGCACTGGGCGGGGTGGCTGCGCATTGGTGTGACCCTGAACAATATGATGCGAGCTATGATTTCACAGACTTGTCGAAATGGTACTGCACATGGCGGGTCAGGGGGCCGCGCAAGAACTACACACTGCACAGCTGCTACTCAAAATGTGAATTTAGAGTATTAAAAACACATTGTTTTATGACATGTGTGGCAGGGCCATCGTGGGATGGATCAGGGCACTAATGTGGGTCGGTGACGTGGGTAATACGGACACAGGCCGCCGCCTTGATCACAGCGATCTGTTAGAGGGTCAACCGTTGAGGGGGTCACGTTTAAACACAGTTCGATTTGTAACACGTCCTGCCCCGTGTCCGTTTTGGGATGGGTGAAGGGAAGGGTCTAGGTTGCAGTAAGGCAAAGGTTAAGGCCGCGCACAGTGGGGTGAACAGGGCAAACTGCACGAAAGTAGGCGCGAACTGTACAGTCCCAACAGTAGAGGATGCGGCCATTTGGCGGAGGATTACGCAAACTGCACAGAACAGCGGACGATCTGTACAGTTTGGCGATTTTGGAGCGTTAACCGATTGGTAAGGATCACCCGCGCGCTAACCTTTGGTTGAGATGGTTAGGGATTTGTTAATAGTTCATTGTGTTGGTGATGTTTCATCAAAGTCCTATGTTTAGTTTAAGGTTTTGTCGAAGGCGGTCACTAAACCCAAAGCAAATGGGCGGTTCTCATTCGGCGTAATTTCCCCCACGAATGGCGGGGTGAACCCCGCCTTATACATATCGAGAGGGCGGGGTGTTGCTTAACCCCTTCGAGTGTAACTTAACCCTCCAAAACCACCTGTGTCTGGCCGTTCGACGTTTTGGCGCTTGAACGCCCGTCTGGTCCAACCGTGCAGTTCACTTGGCGGCGCAGGTTGCTGAAGTGTTCGGACTCCACCACATCCACCGCTTTATCAAACACCAGTGTCAGCGCCCAATGCGTGCTGCCTATGCTGCGCGCGGCTTTGATCTGGCCGGTGAACCTGTGTCCTAAATATTGTCCTGACACCCGTTGTCCCACCTGCCAATCGCGGTGTTTTGTGCGTGTTTCGTCAAAAGACCTTGCGTTGAGTGTGTTCCAGTCGCGTGCCCCATAGGTTTGTGCGATGGCCTCTAGGCTTTGTGCGTGGCTAATGGTTTTGCCTTGCTCGCTTAATGTCGCGCGCAGGCGTTTGGCCCGTGATTTCAGGGCCGTACGTGAGGTAATTGGGCTGTCCATTTAATGATCTCCTTATGGTCGCTTAAGGGGCTGATCGGGTGTCCTCGTTGCCGAAGGTCCGTAGGCGACGGGAAGGTCGAACAGGAACGTTTAACCGCGCGTCAAAATGTGCGGACGGCAGGGGGCTTGGCCCTATAGTGTGTCCATAGCGATGGATGGGGCGGCGGGCAAGCGTGGGGCAATTACAGGTTTCGCTCGGCTAGGATTGCTTATAGTCAGGGTGGTAACGTGGGGGTGGCGTTTCGTCGACTATTGGAGCCCCCTTGATACAGATAAGAAAACTGGAGAGACATTATGATCCTTGGTCACATTGGAGCACGCAAAGGGTCTAAGGGCGTACCGAACAAGAACTTTGGTAAGTTGTGCGGTAAGCACCTGATTGATTGGTCTTTGGATCACTTGTTTGGTTCAGATCAGATTGATGCGGTTGTTGTCTCGACAGATGATGAGGCGATGTATGCCCACGCGGTCAAACGCGGTGCCTTGGATATCGGTTTGCGCCCCGCCCATTTGGCCACTGACGCTGCCCCCAAATGGGGCGTTTGGCAGCATGCGTTGCAAGCCTCTCAAGAGGTGTTGGGCGCTAAGGTTGATACGTTCGTGGATTTGGATTGCACAGGTCCGCTGCGGTTGCCTGAGGATGTGGTGAACGCACTGCGTTTGTTTGATGAAGAACGCCCAGACATGGTGATGAGCGTTTGTGAGGCCAAGAAGAACCCATATTTCAATCTGGTTGAGACCGATGAAACGGGGGCTTTGCAGGTGTCAAAACCGTTGCCCGGTGGTGTTTGGTCCCGTCAGGTGGCTCCACCGGTTTGGGAACATGCCGCGTCCACATACGTGATTGATCCAGCGTATCTGGAAAAAGCATCGACCATTTATGAGGGGCGCGTGATCCCCTATATCATGCCGCCAGAGCGCTGCATCGACATCGATAACCCGATTGATTTTCGCATTGTGGAAATATTGATGAAAGAGCGTCTAGAAGCTGCGAAATAACGGTTAGGTCCAGCCTCTGAACGATGTTGAGGGGCTGGAAGTTCGCCGTATCTATTCGGGGTCTTGGAAGTTCTTTTGCAGGTTTTGTGTCCAAAACGCCGGGTCTTTGATCGCGTTCACAAAATGCTCTGCGGCACGTCCTTCGCCAAAGGCGGTGTGGGGCGTAAATTTTTGTCCCCAATATTGCGTCAGGTAGCCAAGGATATCATCGGTGCTTTTTGCGGCACTGCTGAACAGGGAGGGTGCGACAGCCCGGTTGGTTTGGCGCGTGCCGATGTCCAAGGACGGTAACCCCAAAAACGGAGCCTCGCGCACACCGGCTGATGAGTTACCAACCAAAAAGTTGGCGTTCTTCATCAGTTCAGAGAAGTGTGAAAACCGCATAGAGGGTAGGGTGCGAAACCGTTCAGAGGGCAGTTTTGCGATTTGATCAAAGATCTTATCAGACCCAGGGTCATTATTTGGCGCGATCACCACATAATTGCGCCCGCTTTGAACCAGCGCCTCAAACAGGTTTACCGCTTGTTGATCCATCGTTTCTTGTTCTGAAGTGACGGGGTGGAAAATCACGATGCCAAAGTCACAGAAGGGGATTTCGTAACGCTCAAGTACCTCATCAATTTTCACGCCAGATGGACCTGCGTGAAAATCCAGCTCGGGGGAACCAAGCACGTGAATGCTGTTTTCGGTTTCACCCAACCCCATGACCCGCCGCTTTGCATCTTTAGAAGAGACAAAGTGATAGGTCGCCAGTTTGCTGTTACAGTGTCGGAACATCTCGTCGATCGTGCCTGATACCTCGCCACCCTCGATGTGGGCGGATGGGATGTAGTTGGTGGCGCAAACCAATGAGCAGGCCAAGGCTTCGACCCGATCCCCGTGAATGACTACAAGGTCCGGTTTGTTTTCTAGGGCGAAGTCAGAGAAGGCTATGACCGTTTTGGCAAGGATCATATCCTGTGGATCACCTGCGCGCTGATTGAGGAATTCATGAACTTCTACTCCCTCCACCCGCTGCACTTCGATCTTGGTCAGACCGTATTGTTTCAGCATGTGCATGCCAGTTACAAAGAAAGAGACTGCAAAACCCTGATCGCACGCTGCAACCGCGAGCGGTTCAAGCTTGCCGAAATCGGCACGGGTTCCAGTGACAAAAACGATGGATTTGCTCATACAGGCTTGTACCTCTTAGACAACGCCCGCCGCAAGTAGCCTTTGATGTTTTTGCGTATGGCCGTTGGTAAACAAGGTGCGGAGCATAATTTAGCAGTTTGATTGAATTGTAGTGATTATGGATCGTATTGTTTTTTGATTAAGTGGGGTTCGCTGTTCAGTTCTGAATATGTGAACGCGCTTTACAACGCGGTTTGGGCCAATTTAATGGGCGACTTTCGCTTTGTGTGTTTGACTGATGATGACAGTGGATTCGTGGGCGGGATCGAGAGTTTTCCAATCCCTGACATTGGGTGCAGCCCACAAATGTGGCGCCTTGGGGCGTGGCCCAAGTTGGGCGTGTTTCTGGCGGACCTTCACGGTCTGACGGGCAGGGCGCTGTTTGTGGATCTTGATACCTTCATTTGTGGCGACTTAACCCAATTCATGGATCACCCTAGGTCTTTTATTGGCATTGATGTGTGGAACAATTGGCGTCCCATTCGGGTGGACAAGCCAGAGGATGAGTCGCTGGGAACGGGGCTGTTTGCCTTTAACCTTGAAGAACATACCCAAATCGTGGAACGGTTTCAGGCCGATCCTCAGGTGGCGTTTGATGCAGCTGATATTGAACAGGTTTGGGTCGAAGAACATGCGTCCTCAATGGAATATTGGCCTGTGGATTGAGTGATCAGCTTTAAGAGCTGGTTGCGTCGCCCCATTGGCGTCGATCTGCTTTTGCATCCCCATGCCCCTCCTGCCAGTGCGAGTGTGGTGGCCTTTCATGGCGATCCACGTCCTATTAACTTGGCCCTACCGGGGCGTAAACGTTGGGATAACCTGCTGCATGTGGGTTCTGGTCAGGTGCCATGGGCGCGTGATTATTGGCTTGGATACGGCGGGACATTGCCAAAATCCTAATGTGTGTTGGCGGTGCGTGCGTGGTGGCTTTGATTTAGTTGTATGCCACGGCGACATCCGTTAAATCCTTGCCAGACAGGGGATTGAACGCAGTCGGGTTGCTGCATTGATCAAATCATGGAGCAGAGTAAAATCATGCGTTTTAACAGCGATGTTGCAGTTAATTGGCTGGTGCTGGGGATTATCGCCTTCACGCGCTTGTTTGCCTATCGCACGCGAGTGAAGCTATTTGGCTTTATCGCCAGCTATGTCGTGGCCCCGTTGTTTGGTTATATCAAAAAAGCAGTGCGCAATCTGCAACTCGTTCATCCTGATATGTCTGCACGCCAAGCACGCAAGATCGCGCATGAAGTTGCCGCCAACTTTGGCAAGAACATGATCGAGAACTATTCAAAACATGATGTGGCTGCTGCGTTGAAACCTGAAAACATCTGTGGTGCGGGATACGATCAGATGATGGCGGCCATTGCTGAGGGCCGGCCTGTGATGTTGGTTTCCGGCCATATCGGTAATTACGAGGCGATGCGCATCGCGCTTCATAAGTTGGGCCATCAATCGGCCTGCCTGTTTCGTCCTGCATCCAATCCGCATTTTGATGAACATTACACCCAGACCTATGGATATTTGACGGGGCCTGCATTTCCACAAAGCCGTAAAGGATTTTTAGGGTTTACCCGTCATTTGCGTGAAGGTGGGATTGCTGCGATGCTGTTTGACGTGCGCGCGACCCAGTATGAAGACGTCGATTTCTTTGGCATACCGGCACCCACATCTGATGTGCCTGCTAAGATCGCGATGAAGACTGGCGCGTTGTTTGTGCCGTGTTTCGCCCACCGTGGGCCGGATGGGGTGACCCATCATATCGAATTTGAAAAGCCTATTGAACACCGCGCGTCTTATGAGATGATGGCTGAGATCTCGGACCGTCTTGAGGCGCAGGTACGCCGTTATCCCGCACAGTGGTTGTGGTTTCATGACCGTTGGGGCACGGCTGAGGTGCGCGCGCAACGCGTGGCGGCAAAGTTAGAGACCGCTGCCAGTGGCGGCGATACGACAGAATTGAACACTACCAACAACAAGGACAACTAAGATGAAAATTGGCACACGCGAGATCGGCTATGGCCACGCGCCAATGGTAATTGCAGAAATTGGCATCAACCATGGTGGTTCATTGGATGTGGCCAAAGAAATGGTGCGTCTTGCTGCGGCGTCTGGCTGTGAGTGCGTTAAGCACCAGACGCATATCATTGAAGATGAGATGACGGACGAAGCCAAGCAAATCTTTCCACCAAACGCTGATGTGTCCATTTGGGAAGTCATGGCGAACTGTGCATTGTCTTTGGGCGATGAAATTGCGTTGAAAGATTATACTGAGAGCTTGGGGATGATTTACATCTCGACTCCGTTTTCCCGTGCGGCTGCGGATTTCCTGAATGAGATTGATGTGCCCGCGTTTAAGATTGGATCGGGCGAGGCGGACAACCTTCCGCTGATCCGTCACATCGCCCGTTTCGGAAAACCTGTGATTATGTCGACTGGGATGCAAAATATCGAGACGATCAAAGCCAGCGTAGACATTTTGGTTGAGTCTGGTGTGGAGTTCGCATTGCTTGAGTGCACCAACCTGTATCCAAGCCCGCCAGAAATCGTATCCCTACAAGGTGTCAGCGAATTACGCGCGGCCTTCCCAGGGGTGCCGGTTGGTTTTTCTGATCATTCGATCGGCCCCGAAATGGCGCTGGCTTCGGTTGCGTTGGGGGCCTGTATCTTGGAACGCCACTATACAGACAGCCGCTATAGAGCTGGGCCTGACATTATCAATTCAATGGACCCAAGTGAATTAAGTCATATCATTGATCGTTCGCGCGAAATCTGGATCGCAGCCAACAACCCAAAACAACGCGCCGAAGCAGAAGAAGCCGTCTACAAATTCGCCCGCGCATCTGTCGTAGCGGACAAGAATTTGTCTGCTGGTCACGTTATTACAGAAGCCGACATCTGGGCGCGTCGTCCGGGATCGGGTGAAATTGCTGGGTATGAGTTTGATAAAGTCGTGGGCAAGCAAATCAATCGCGACACCATGCGCAACACGCAATTAAAGTGGAGCGACTTCAAATAATAAGGACAAATCACAGGTTTGGTCCATTTTTTTCAAAAACCATACGTCCCGAACGGAAATCTTTGCCCTAATACCGTTTCAGGGCCACGCGCCTCTTGCGCATGGCTTACCTGCCCAATAGAAGGGCACAAATTTTCTGCCAGCGCCCTACAAGGCGCCCTAATCCCATGGAGCTAACATGCAGGTCACCGAGACACTTAACGAAGGTCTAAAGCGCGCCTATTCAATCACCGTGACTGCGGCTGAATTGGATGCGACAGTG
>Ga0206126_10003539_pt1 | contig 15805 bp, 17 predicted proteins | sample Helgoland_Spring_5_FD_148621 | JGI IMG/M metagenome (GOLD analysis project Ga0206126, IMG submission 148621) | Pelagic subsurface seawater microbial communities from Kabeltonne, Helgoland, North Sea - Helgoland_Spring_Bloom_20160412_1 | ecosystem: Environmental > Aquatic > Marine > Epipelagic ...
TTCTATGAACGGAAAAGATTCTTTAATGACACTAGGTCAGGGGAAGATAGAAGATTTTAGTGGTGATATGAATGGTATAGGATACAGAGATTATAAAGATGCTTTTACAAACTCTGTCTTAACAGTAGATCCTAATTCTTTTAATCTTGAAGACAGACAAAGATCAATTGGTGGCGTTAAGCGAGAAAGAAGTAATGTGTCATACAATATGAGTGAACAGGACAGAATAATGTATGAAAAAAGAAAAATGTTAGAAATGCATCAAGAATCACAAAGAGTTGAAAGAGTTCAGCAGAATGATGAGCATCACTTTAGTGTTCATGATCAAATGCATCAGAGACTTTTGAATAGATTTTAAACATCAGAATTGTCTAAACTTAAAGGATTATTATTTCCTCTATTATTCACATAATTTCTTTGCTTCTCAGTGGTACAAACACATCCCGTGCTTGTTGAGAAAGTTGATGGACAGCAATTAGGTGAGCTCCTATTATTCGCAAACATAAACATCTTATTTGGAGAAGAATTATCACCATCAATCGGAGGACCGATCAAGTAAGCATTATCTGTAATTGTTGGTTTTAAAGGACCTTGACCAGTCAAGTATGTGAATAAGGTACTATCATCTACTAGGGAACTATTTGCGGGAGATTTCATCCAAGATTCACTATTTCCCGACTGTAAGCATATACCATCATAAACACTCATGTTTCCAGAGTTAACGGCAATAGCAGTGGGATCTGGAGGAGGAACAACTTTAGGAACTTCAGGGATTGTAGGAATAATTGTCCCAGCTGCTTCATCGGTTGCTGGAGCCGCAGTTTCATTTGTATCGATTGTTATATTTTTAGGATCATCTGGACCAATAGCATCATCCCCCTCAGGATCACCATTAGTCAGTGCTTCCATAATATTCCCTTTCATGGAACATAAAAGAACCATCGTTAAGAATGTTAAGATTAACATTTTAGCATATTCTGTATCTTTGATGTGAAAGATTAAAACATAGGAATAAAATAGAACAACTAATATTTGCATAGTTGTTGTATTTAAACGAGGGAGTGTCAAATTAATATTCATTTATATTCTAATCTTAGATTTTTTTTTAATGATTTATGAAATACGTATGAAATATTGTTATAAATTATATACTAATCTTAAAATATGAGAAGAGGTGTTAGAAGAAGAGTGATAAAAAATGACCCTCCTAAAAAAACACTTGAAGAAAGAGTTGATGAGTTAGAAAAGAGCTTAATTGAAGCAAAAGATAAGATTAATTCATTAATCTCTAATAATCATAATTTTCTTATATGCATTATAAGTTGTGAAAAAAATAGAGAACACAAAGACTGGATTAAACGAAGTTGGTTAAGTTCTCTTGAAAATAAGAAAAATATTGATTATCTATTCATTTATGGTGATCCGAATATGGAAACCGAATATGAAATTAAAGGTGATGAATTACATTTAAAATGTGATGATGGTTATTTCAAATTGAATGAAAAGATGACTTGTTTATGGAGATATTTATCAAAAAATCATAAAGAATATACTAGATATTTAAAGATAGATGATGACACATTTGTGAATTTACCTAAATTAAAAGAATATTTATATGAGATAGTTCTCGAAGATATAAAGTATTTTGGTTCTTACAATACTTATGTAGCCAACGGTATATGGAATAATCTACCGACTGGATTATGGTATGGACCACAATATGAAGGTCCTTTTTATGGTATGTCTAAAGAAGTTATAGACTACTATGTCGAAAATATAACTCAAGATTCTGTAGAAAATAATCGCTGTGAAGACAAGTTATTTGCTGATACGGTTAGAGATAAATACCCTGTTAAAAATCATGATATTTCAGATAATACCATATGTGGATTTCCTAATTATATAAATTTTATAGTGTTTAAAGATAGAAATAAAGACTATTCCAATAAAATTATTGTGACTAATATAAAAAAATCTGAAGATTTTGAGTTTGTCAGTAAGTTTATACATAAGTAATTTTATGTGTTACGAGTCTGGCTTCTTTGTCTCGTAAGTTTTTAGGAGCACTAATATCTCTATTAGTTATGTCTGAATAATCTAATAGTTTTCCCGCAAAGATAGAATTATAAACATATATATTCTCTAATTTATTCCACTTTTGATCAATTGAATAATCTTCTATAGTTTTCTCCATATCTTTAGAGTTTTGAAAAGCTTCTACAGATTTAATCCATAAATCTATTAGTTTTTTGATAGAGTTTCTATTTATGATATATCCACTTGTAGTCTGAGTCCATTCTGTCTTTAGAAAATTATGTATAGGTTTAGTATCTCTTTTTACTTTAGTCCTATATGATGTCAAGTTTATTATATCCCAGTCTACTCCAGATAAAAGGAAATCATCTAGATCTCTTTTAAAATTATTCATAATATTTTCATTAGTAATTTTAAAATTATCTTCAAGTATTAAAAAATAATAATCATCTATTTTATTTTTGAGTTGTGATAGAACATTGATATGTGATAATGCGCATCCTAAACTACCATTATCATTTTTGATTGCCTCAAACCGCATTATATTCTTGAAAAAATCTATAGTTAAAACATTCTTCATAATATTTTTTTTTCTATCATCTCGATATTTAAGATTTATATAGAAGCCTTTGAAATAATTAAAACTATAATTTTTTATATTATTAATAGTATAGTTTAATATACTGTTATCAGAGTAGGATATTAAATTATGTATTTTATCTATCATTTTTATCTTATTAGGTATTTCTCCTAAATTTTCCATCAATATACTTTCAATATTCTGTATTTCATTATATTTTATAATCACACAAATATCTTCTATTTTTATGTAATCTTGAAATATTTCTTTATATATCCCGACATTATTTTCAAATATAACAGGTATACACCCACATAATAGACTGTTATAAAATCCCCTCCTTGTTTGTTTATCACCGTGAGGTTGTAATGAATAATGACTATATTTATATATTCGATCAATATGTTTGTGCATTTCTATATTATTTGAAGATTTCCAGTTCTCTAGAGCCTCTATATAAAAAGTCTTAATATTAGTAAAATATTCTACTTCTTTTCTGTATCTCCCCGCATATGATATTAAATAATCTTTATTAGATGAAATATCAAAACTCTGATTTAGCTTATTAGGAATATAAGGAATACTAATTTGATTATTTAAATATTTATCTACCACTCTTTCAAGAGTAATTATGTAAACATTATTGGGTAAGTCTATATCATTAATAAATCCTTTACTATTTTCATCATAATTCCCTCCATATCGCGTAGGAAAGGAATTATAAACCCCCCATATAACATCACTATATACAAACATGATTTTTTTCCCAGGATATTCTTTATTAATTTTCTCAATAATTGTCAATAATACATTTAGATTATTTTTTATATCTTCAAGATCAAAAAAATATGGTTTCCTCCATCCGAGTAAAAATGTATATATTGGAAGATATATAATATCGGCAGTATTTATATCATATGTTATAAACTTTGATGATGTTATAATTTTATTGAAATATATTTCTAGAGAATATTGAGAGGGATTATCTAAATCTTGGTCTATTATTATTTCTTCATCTGAGATATATACAGGGAAACGAACATTGAGTTCTGTGGGTATTTCATACTTAAAAATAAACATTATATTGTATATTATATATTGTGTGAAATATTATGACGAATGCAATTGTTGGATATACGGGATTTGTAGGTATGAACTTGTTACAATTCTACAATTTTGATAATTATTACAATAGCAAAAACTTTCACACAGCAAGGGGTAAAGTATTTGATACACTTTTTTTTTCAGCTATCCCGGCAGTAAAATGGTACGCAAATAAAAATCCACAAAAAGACATAGATAATATAGAAGAAATTAAACATGTATTGAAGGATATAACTGTAAAAAAGTTTATTTTAATAAGTACTATAGATGTATATGATACCATTGACAAACAATATGATGAGGATTATCTAATCGGAGATTCTAATCATACTTATGGTAAAAATAGATATATGTTTGAATGCTTTATCAAGGAAACTTTTAATGATTATAATATAGTTAGATTACCTGCTTTATTTGGAAAAGGTCTTAAAAAAAACTTAATATATGATCTAATCAATAATAATAAAGTAAATAATATACCATTAAACTCTTCATTTCAGTGGTATTTTCTGGATTGGTTAAAAAAAGATTTAGATATTATTCTTAAACATGATATAAAGATCTGTAATTTATTTACAGAACCTATCCATACGAGAAAAATAGTACAGATATTCAAAGAAGTTTACGATATTGATTATAGATTAGAATCTAAGGATAAATCTTCTACATTGAATTATGATGTCTGTACAAAATATAAAAGATATTTTAATTGTAATAAGGACTATATTGCAGAAAAAAATGAAGTGATTCAATCATTAAAAGATTATTTATTATTTGAAAAAATGGATAAATCAAACTTATGCGTTTCTAATATATGTGTGAATAATATATCACAACTGCATTTTAGTTGTATTTTAAAATTATATGGAATTAAAAATATTCAAATAGCACCTACAAAATTAATCAAATCGTGGAAAGATATAGATGAAATAGATTTATCAGTTTTTTCTGGGCTAAATATTTATTCATTTCAATCAATAACATACACATTAAATGATTTAAATATATTTGATGAAAATACTAGATCTAAATTATATGATCATATTGTAAAAATTATAGATATTTCTGAAAAAAATAATTTATCAATTTTAGTATTTGGTTGTCCTATGAATCGTAAAATCTTAGATGATAAAATAAACAATAAACAAATATTTATTGATTTTTTTAAAAGATTAGGAGACTATCTTGAGGGTAAAGATATTAAAATATGTTTAGAAAATAATAGCAAAGATTATAAATGTAATTTTATGAATACAATAAAAGAGTGCTCTGATACAATAAGAGAAATAAACAAAAATAATATCAAAATGATGGTTGACCTAGGAAATGCTGTAATGGAAAATGATGAATGGTATTATTTAAGAAATAATATGGATATAATTTGCAATATAGATGTATCCAACCCATATATGAAAGATTTTTCAAATATACACGAATCAAATGAAATATTCAATCATGTATTGAAGGTTAATGAATATAATGGTATTATTAATTTAGAAATGTTAATTGATTCTCAAAAAGATGAAATTGAAATATTAATGAAATCATTAAATAATTTTGTGAGATTGTATGGGTTATAATCTATATATTAACTAAGTAATTTATAATATTTTCAAGTGGTTTGATGGATGAGTTTTCTTCATACCAATTGAAATTATTAAATATATTTTCATGATTTTTTATTTTATTTATGTAGTTATTTTCATCACTTAGTTCCTTTTTCAATAAATCATCTACAATAACGGCATAATCTATATCTTTGTTATTTTCTATATCTGGTAAAATAAGACAACTATCTTCTATATTTATTTCAGGACATAATAATTTCTTATATAGATAAATTTCTTTTTTGAAAATTATGGGAACTATACCATAAGCAAAACATTGATAAAAGTTTAATCTGGTAGGTGTATCACCCCTCAAAACAAATAGATATTTTACATTGGGTAAATATTTATAGGCATCTTTACCTGAATAATTTATTAGTGGAAAGCTTAAATATCTTATAAAGCTTCTATAATATAAAAGTATATCATTTCTATCTAAACTCCCAAAAAATGCAAGATTGTATTTTTTTTCATATTTCATATAATTTTTTACAATTGATTGCTTGTAGATTTTGTTTCCATTCAATGGATAAGGGATAATTACAGGATATTCTTTCCCATCAATATTATTATCAGAAAAGGTAGTTCTATCTTCATAACTAAATATATGTATTTTATTAGGAATATACTCAAAGCTTATATCATATAGAACATATGAATATATCATGAAATGTTTAATTTTTTCGGTATTCAATAAATATGGACTAACAAATCTATTCCAATAATATTCAATAATTACATTTTTGTGTTCTACACCCTCTGTAGGAGGGGTGGGTGGACAATCAACGGGGACAATACTATATGAATGGTGAGCACCTATATATATCAGTTTAGTAAAATCTATAGGAATAAAGGCTATATCTGCTTTATTAATATCATTTACTATATTGTATTGTATTTTTAGATTATGGACAAAATGATCAAAAAGATTCATTTCTTCAGATAAAAGATGTTTAGGAAATGTACAACATATTTCATCAAGATCATTTAATTTATAAATGTAAATTGAATGTTTCATAATATTATAAAACTTAAAGATTGAGAGATTTGAACTCATTTACATTTTCAGAGCTTATATTTATAGGACTTAGTATTAACTGTTCCATTTTATTATAGTAATATCCATTACACATAGCATCATATTTCCCATCTAATATTTTATTTTCTTTTATATTTAACAAATATAGATCTTTTCTACATGGATCATTTAAAAATCCTATAATTTTAGCATTCAAGTTAAAGAATATTTGATTACAACAAGATATTCCTCTCCCAGGAGCAGTAACTATTAATTTAGCATTCATTAAAATATATGATAGTTCAAAAAAGTTTAATTCTTCGGGATTTATTACCAACCAGTCTTGTTCTATTAAATGGTTAAAAAGTAATTTCGCATCAAATCTATCTTCAACGCGAACCATATTTTTTTGTTCTGTATTTTTTATTAGTATTATTTTTCTATTCTTTAGTTTTTTCTTGTGTTCTGGGGTAAGTAATAAATCATTATTTATTTTTATCTTATCTAAAGTACAATTTATTATAGTAGTATAATTTTCTACTATGTGAAAAGGTCTTTCATAATCTATGATTTGATTTTTTAAATTATATATTGTATCCCGTTTTATTTTAATAATATTTCTATACGGTACAAATAGTTTAATGATATTAGAACACATATCATTTTCTTCTATTTCATCAAATAAGATATATTTTATATTTGTATTATCTTTATAATTTTGTAAAATATTAAATATACAAAATAGATTATGTCCCACATTCCCTGTAGAAAAACTATTATGTAAAAATATACATTTATCTTCTATTACTATATTTTTTGTGTCTATTTTTAATTTATTATAATTTTTTATTATACGTGAATATATTTTATGGGGTATAGCTTTAGATAAATCTGTATTTTCTCCATATTCTTGAAACTCTCTAACATCTTGTTCTATAAACGTATTGGAATTAACTATTAGTTTATTATTTTTTAGTATAGATATTTTTGGGATCCATAACTGTTCGATAAAATCATAAATATCAAGTGTCTCATGTATTTCACCGTTTTTCAATTCAATTTTAGGAATATCTTTTAATTCTTTTTCTATATTTTCGAAATTATTAGTTTTTTCAATATCTTGTATTTCATCCCCGTGTGTTTTATGAACTATATCTTCTTCACGAAATTTTCTTCTTCTATTGAATCTTCTCCCCATATTTATAACTGTTTATAACTATCCAGATATTTTTTAATATAATCTTCAAACTCAAAAATACCTGTAATCTTTCCACAATGAACAGATATAATATTATCTTTTTCAATTATATTACAGTCTCTTAAATCACACGATGTTTTTTTCTTACATTTATATGAAACAAAAAAATCTTCATACTTGAAATCTTTTAAAAAATCTTTATAATATTTGTCTACATCATTCTCCATAAGTTTTTTTATCTCTTCAACTTTTTCTTCTGATACTTTGTAATTTATTATTTCATTTACATTTTCACTTTTTATTAAAGGAGTATATTTTACATGTGTTAATGTGTATAGATTATCATCCCTCGGGAAAATTGAAAAAAAATCTCCATCCATAACAGTTATGGCACCATAATCTCTTTCTTTATTTATTCTTGAATAAACTAAACTTATTGTTAACTCATAAATACAATCTTTATCTATTCCCAGTGAATTAAAAGAACAATCAAGTAGTATATCACAATCTAGATCATTATTTATTTTTATCTTTTTATTTTCTTTTTTTATGTCATTGACTGTATAATTAAATTTAATTTCTGATTCTGATATTAATGATTCAAAATATTTCTTTACTTTATGGGAGTTTATTATTTTTTCATTTGTATTAATGAAATCTCCATCAATATTTTTTAAGAAGTCATTTTTATCTATAGTATGATTATAAACATCATCATTAGAGAATATTTTAATATATGTATTGTAATCTAATATAGAATCTTTAGAAATACAATAATAATTATTATTTATTTCATCAATTGTCTTTATATACTCTTTTATAAATCTATTGTAATTGCTTTTACACAATTCTCTGGTTTTATGAGAACGTGGATAATGATAGCCTATATGAAGTCTATTTTGATTATAAAATGATGAATTATTTAATATTTCACTACATTTTTCAATAAGTAATATATCAAACTCTTTATGATACTTTTTTATATAAGAATATATATGTAGACCATACCAACCAGTACCTATAATTATTAGTTTCATTTATAATAAAATTATATATTAAGATATATAATTATACGTAGATGGATAAATTTCCGGCGATAAGATCTTCTGAAAATACGGAAAGATTCGCAATACATACAGTATTTATTTTAAAAGAAAATATCTTATTCTTGGAAGAATGGATAAATTATCATATTTTATTAGGATTTAATAAGTTTTATCTATATGATAATTCAAACGTCAACAAAATAAGTGGATTTGATGCCTCTGAATATGGACAGGAAGAAGGTGGAAAATATATACAATATAATAAAATCAATAAACACAATGTAAACTATGATAAAATAGTTAATATGAATCAAAAAGAAATGGAAGATTATCTTCAAAAACTTTGTGATAAATATAAGTGTATTGAAATTATAGAATGGTCACCCACTGACAAAGATGGAAGAATATTACATAATCAAGCAGAAGCACATAATCATTGTTTAAAAAGATTAAAAAAAGATAATATTGATTGGTGTGCGAATATAGACATGGATGAATATATTGTAATTAAAGATTATGATAATATAAGTCAATACATAGAATCATTATCTTGTGATATAAAAAATATAAAATTAGGTCAGATAAGATTTGAATCTAGATTTCATAATTTAGATAAACTGGTTACAGAAATAACTTTATCTGAAAATAAGATTTTTGATAGAAATCATAGTAATAAAAATATATTTAATGTTAAAGATACGATTAGCACGGATGTACACGAGGTTACCTTAAAAAATGAAAACTCAGAATATAAACCTCCAATAAATGAAATATGGTTTAATCATTATAAATTAGACAAAAATAATACGTGTCCATATAATAGATTGAATGAAATCATACACATAAATAATATTACAATTAAAGTTGATAAAGAATCATTTACACCACTGAAATAGAATATTATCTAATTATTATTAATATTTATAATGATTATAGATCAAAAAGATTGTATCAAAGATATTGTAGTCTATGAGAAAAAAGAAAAACGTAAAAATGGAGGTATTCTAACAAAGTTTATGATAGGTTTGCCTTCTAAAAAAGAAGGATATATTCATGATGCTAAAGGATGGAATAAAGATGGTTTTGAAGATAAACTCACCAAAATCCCTAAAGGATCTAAAAAGTTTAAAAGAACTAAGAATAGATACAGTGATAAGTGGGCTGAAGAGTATTATTGTAAGAAACCTAAGACTAAGAAAGAATTAAAAAAAGAGAAAACTATAAAAAAAGGATTATTAGGAAGTTTGAATACTATGAAATGGTATATGAGATCTAAAAAATATTGGTTAAAGATAAAAGATTTTGAAAAGATGAAAATCGGTGAGAAGAAAGAAATCTTAATGTTAGACAGAAATGTATGGGATGTATTAGATAAGTTTCCTAAGAACAAAGCATTAGATCCTCAAAAGTTCTTTATTCATTCTAAGGCTTTGTTTGAATATTTGGGTGATATGAAAATAAGACTTACTTATAAAGTTGGTAAGAAGAAAGAGAGTGATGATGTTGAACTTCATGTGAATTATAAAAGAGGATTGTGGTATCCTTTAAAGAATGGTGTCTTACCAGCGAAAGATGAGCAGAATGTTTACAAACTGTTAGGTAAAGATAAACCTTGGCAGAAGTTTAAAAAAGATACATTTATGGGTGTAAGAGGTCCATTCATAGAATGGTCAAATGTTAAGAAATTACCCAAAGTATATATTATGGGTGAATAATGAGAACATAAAGAAGAAAACATTATGCCTTAATATATGATTATAGAAATCTTAGGTTTTATATTTTTAACAGTTATTTTTGTAATTTATATCGAACATGATATAGGAAATATAGTCTTTAGACAAGATAGTTCAGGAGAAGTAGTTTTTACTCTTTATGGTTTATTATCTTATCTTATAGATCCATTAACCAATTCATTTCTGTGGAATTGTGAGTTATTAAGATATAATTACATAGTATGGATTATTATATATTCTTTTGTAGTCTATTGTATATATATATATAAATGATTGAAAGTTCGAGAATAAGATTACTATTGGTAATTACTACACTCTTACCTCAGTTCTATAAAACTTATAAAACACACGATATAAGCTCATTTTCTTTACTATTCACTACAATTGTTTGTATATTAAGTATAATATGGTTCATTACGTTGTTATTAAATAATAAAAGAGATAATTATACTTTATGTGAAGCATGTATATTATTACTATTTTATGGTTTTATAACTATTCATATAATATTACAGAGAACCGGAAAAATAAAAAAGGGCGTCGCAAAGGACGAAGATAGTTTAGTTTCTAAAGATTTTTTAAAAGAATTATTTGGTGATATATTTTTTTCCGGATTAGAAGATATAGTGTAAATTTGATGTTTTTATAGTTACTTTTAAATTAAAATATGAACTTTATTGAATCTATTCTTTTTCTTGATACTAAAGATTTTATCCTTGAAGTTTCTCAAGTATTGGGATTAGATAAAGATATGGAAAAGGAACTTCTAAAGAATATCCTTAAACCAAATCATTTTGTAGAAAAAAGGGTAAAGAATAGATATTTACACTTGATGACAAAAAATAAGAAGTGCGTAAAATTAGAACAAATTAAATCTAGGTTAGAATTGTGAATACAACCCTTCTTTAACATCGTTAAGGATAAATTGTATATTTTGTGATTGGGTCATATTAAGTAAAGATTAGACAGTTTTTTATTTCTGTGTATGATTAAAATGAATATTTCATGATTTATGTCTTTTTTGTGATTCGAAGCTTGGTTCTTCTGATATATACATAAATCGGTATTATATTCTCTTTATCTTATATTTTACATTTAAGATTATAAAAATAATCTTTTATTTATATTATTTTATCTATACATTTATAATATGGAAGGATTTGATAATAATAATTATTATAGTTTAGATCAAAAAGAAGAAAAATTATACAAGATTAACAATAAGATTACATTGAAAGATGGTAAAAGAGACTACAAAGAAAATTGTAATATCTCTCTAGAGACCCCAGAAATATCAAGTTCACAAAATGTATTGTGGGGATCTCAGAAGCTTGTAAAAGAAACATGTCCTAATATGAATGCTTTAAAGGAAAAACCATCTCATTATGCTTGGAATAATTTTACAAAAAGAATATCTATTGTGGAGTAAATTATATCTATAAATAATTATTTAAGAATATATATATTTGTTAGATAAATATGAATAAAAAGAGTAAAGTTATTAAGACTAAAGATTTATTTCACGACAATTTGAGTCTAGAGCGGATAAAACACACGCATTATGCTTGTAAAGATATGTCAGTAAAGGATTGTGATAAAGAGTTTGAAGAGTGTGATAGTTGTGAACCCAAAGACAACAAAAAGTTTGGATATCTTCAATTATATTATGGTCGTTCTCCATTTGTATATGTGACTACCCCTGTAATGGTATGCCCATTTGGTTTGAATAAAGACAACTGGTCTATGAATTTACAATTCACCGGTGTAAAAGAGTCTCCTGAAATGAAAGGTTTTTATGAGTTCATTCAGAAACTTGAATATTATCAAATGAGCTTATTAGGATTGACTAATAAAGAATGTGATAGATTTGTGTCACAGATAAAACATGATAAGAAAAAAATATATGACCCCAACTTGCTTGTTAAAATACCATTTTCATACAATAAGTTTAATACTGATATATACTCTGATAATTATTCTGGAGTAAATATCTTCAATATCTCTAAGTTCAGTAAGATGAGATGTGATATATATTTAGATAAATTATGGAAAGCTGGAGATGTCTTTGTAGGTAAGTGGAAGGTGAACACTATTCATATGATTTAAATATATTAAAGAATTGCGTTAATAACTATATAAATTATTGTTAATTATTGTTAATATAATAGTATAATGACGGATGTTTATCAGCTTGGTTCGATTGATTTCACAAAAATTAATTATAAATCACCTGTAAAGATAGGTAATTATTATTACTCGGCAATAACATATGATGGAGATAAATCTCTATATTTAGAGACTCCCAATGTTTATAGTTCTCAAGAACTAATTGATTGTGAAAACACTCTTTCTGTAAAGATTTCACCCGAAGATTTTAGTGTTTATGATAAACTTCTAGAATTAGATGAAAATAATGTAAAGAATACAACTGATAATAGTGAGGCATGGTTTAAAAAAAACTTACCTGAAAATATTGTTAGAGATATGTACAAGAGAATAACTGAACCAATTGTTAAAGGTGAACTTCCTAAAATAGCATTAAGAATCCCTAAATTAAAAGATAAGATAATTTGTGGTGTATTTAATAAAGATAGTATTCCCCTAGCTAAAGAAGAAATAAATTGTGATACAGAAATTAAGTGTATATTACATGTAAAGGGATTAAAGTTCCTTAAGAAATATTTTTATTGTGATGTATATATTACACAAATCAAAAAAGTAGAACATAAAAATTATAGTATATCAGATACTTGCTTATTTAATGAAGAGGATGATTATAGACTAAGTTTACCTGAAGATATAATTGATAATGAAATGATAAAAGAGATTGAAGAAGAAACATTAAAAAAAGAGAAATTACAAATGAAAAGAGATGAAATAAAAGATATGGAAAGTAAACTTGAATTATTGAAAAATGAATATGATAAAATAAACATTGATTAATTTCCATATTTTTTTTTTATATTCTAATATATAAAATGAGCTTTAGTTTTTCTGAATTAGATAAAATGCCACAGTGGTTAAAAGGTGTATCAGCAGTTGTCGTTGTTGGTCTTGTTGTTCGTTTCTTGATGCCAGAAGTTTACAATGATATTATGGGAAATTTTTCAGGTGTTCTACCGAAAACAATATCTCATGTTGAACCATTTACCGATTTTGCATCACTCCCGGGTGCTCCGGCCGCTTCTGAGAGTTTGACCGATGGACAGGCTGTTCCTAAATCTGTAGAAAATATGGGGAGAACCCCTTCATCATGCTATCCTCAAGATTCGTTAACATCTGAAGATTTACTTCCTAAAGAGGACTCTCAAGCTATTAAAGATTTCAATATAGCTAAACCCGCTGGTGAAGGTATATTAAATGGTGTTAATCTTTTAGATGCTGGATTCCATATTGGTGTTAATACTGTTGGACAGAGTTTAAGAAATGCTAACTTACAGTTAAGATCAGAACCACCAAATCCTCAGGTTCAAGTGAGTCCTTTCTTGAACAGTAGTATTGGACCTGATCTCATGAGAAAACCACTTGAAACAGGGGAGGGTTGCGCAGCTAATCCTGGTCTAGCTCCAGAATTACCTGGAGCATCTGATGCTGGCGCCGCATCTGTAGGAGGTGCTTAAATACTAATTAAAGATATATTATATTTGTAAATACAAATGTCTACAAAGTTCAAATCTGATCCTTATAATTGTAATAATCGTTATATTACTTCTCAAGATATCCTTAATATTTTCTCAAAGGTAAATATTAAAGATATTGAAATTAATGACCTATCTCTTTATCAAAAAGCATTTAATCATAAATCTTATTGTCTCATGAAAGATTATGAAGAGTATGATAGACCAGAAAACTGTATTGAGATTCAAAAGACTAGTTATGAAAATCTAGAATTTCTAGGAGATGCTTTTCTAGATGTAGTCATTGCTGAATATTTATACAAAAGATATCCCACTGAAAATGAAGGGTTTTTAACTAAGATAAAAACTAGACTTGTTAATGGTGAACAATGTTCATGTTATAGTAAGTTTTTGGAGATGAACAATTTAGTATTACTTTCAAAGCATGTTGAAGATAATTGTTGCGGAAGACAAAATATACACATACTTGAAGATATATTTGAAGCATTTTTAGGAGCATTATATCTTGATACAAATGATTTTATACTTGTAAAAAGATTCATAATAAATCTTATAGAAAAATATGTAGATTTTCCTGATCTTATTATGAATGATAAGAATTATAAAGAACAAATTATGAAATATCTTCAACATAACTACAATAGCAATCCAACATATGAAAATGTCTCTTTAGAAAATGATATTTTTAAATGTAAGATTATTCACAATTCAAAAATATTAGCTATAGGTGAAGGACAAACAAAGAAAAAAGCAGAACAAGATGCTGCCTATAAGGCATTAGTTATAGAAAATGTTCTGAGTGATAATTAATAATATATACAATATATATTATGAGTATAAAAATGAAAAAATTAGTCATCAATAGTGAGGTAAATGATGTTCTAGAAAAATATTTTGATGGTGAATTAGATATGATAAAGATGTCAAAAGTAGAAAAACTTTATAATGAAGGAGATATTGATGAGAAAATGAAAAAGTTTTTAAAGAAATTAAAACAAGAACACTCTAAATCTAAAACTAATACATCAAAATATAATATTGTTTATCGATTAGATAAACCAGTTAAGGGAGAGGTTTTAGAAAAACAACTAGTAATAGATGATAGATTGAATGAAATAATTAATGAGTTCTTTGCCGGGATTCTAAAGAATATTTCTCCTAAAAAATTATCAGAACTTGAAAAAGAAGATAAGATTACATCAACAGAGTTTAAGATTTTAAAGAAAATAAAACAGACTTATTCTAAATTAGATGGAAAGATTGAAGGTGTTATCAAGTATGAACTAAAAGAGGGATTAAAATTGGAACTTGAAGAAGAAGTTGATGAAGAAAAATCACCTAAATCACCCACTGTTCCTCCTCCTTTTGATGACCCTACATATGCCCCTGGTTCTCCAGGAGTTTCAGGGACCCTAACTTCTGAAGTAATTGATGAGATATACGACCCCACATATGCTCCTGGTTCCCCTGTACCATTACCCGAAGAAGAGTTCTGGTCCAGTAATTCTGGTAGTTTAAGAGAATATTTTAAAGATAAAGATATAAAATGGTCTAAAATAAATGATATAGAATATTATGATGGAGATTCATTCGGTTTAGGAGATGCTTTAACATTTGTAAAACTTAATGATAAAACTATAGGATATTTTGATTTTGATGAAGAATCACCTGATTCTGAAGACGAAACTATAAGAAACTTATATGATAAAAATAAGAAGATAATAGGGAAAATTGTTATAGATACAGATGAAATGGGTTATCCACCCAAAAGAATTATCAATTTTGAAGATGAAGTAGTTCCTATTTTATCACCTAAAAAGGTAAATAAAGATAATGAAGAATATACA
>Ga0206126_10003541_pt1 | contig 15802 bp, 16 predicted proteins | sample Helgoland_Spring_5_FD_148621 | JGI IMG/M metagenome (GOLD analysis project Ga0206126, IMG submission 148621) | Pelagic subsurface seawater microbial communities from Kabeltonne, Helgoland, North Sea - Helgoland_Spring_Bloom_20160412_1 | ecosystem: Environmental > Aquatic > Marine > Epipelagic ...
ATAAGCGGTTTCGATCAACACTGGTGAGCGGATAAAATCGCGCGTCATATCGAGCGCTTGGATACAGAGACTTCGGTAGATTTGAACCTTTTGATCTTTGGCCCAAACTGGAGTTTTACGCTCAATCAACGCTGGAACCCCGCGCAAAAACCGCGCCAGCCCCAGCTGGGTCGCATGCGCATGCAGGGCAGAGAGATCCTCCGGCAAATGATCCAAAGCCTCAAGTGCCGCGATCATGGGTCCCAATGTGATCGTCCGCACATGGGCCAACACATCCGCCGCGGTGTTGAAACCTTCTTTATAGATGTCCCAACGGCGTGCCAAAACCATCGCATCGAGCGCCGCAGCCCCCTTGGGCCCTAAGACTGGCGCCAAAGCATCAACAACCTCATGTTTGCGCGGCCGGCCCGTCTCAATCTCTTCAAATGCGTCACGCCACCATTGCAGGCGCATTTCTGCAATCATAGGTTCCTGCGTCAACCACGGTGCCCGCGCCACCTCAATGGAGGCGGCATAGACCGGTAAAAGCACCGCACGCGCCGCAACGGGGGCCGCCATGGCCGCGGAGAAGCGTTCCGGATCCGCGCGAGCAACGAGATTGGCGCAAGCCTGCAGACTCATCCGAGCAAATCCGGATTGAAGGCCTCAGTGATCACCGCCTCAGACAGGCCGCCGGGCTTATCCACGACTTCGACGCCCGCGGCGCTCAACCGCGCGCGGATCGCATCTGCCGCCGCAAAATCGCGTGCGGCCTTGGCTTGCCTGCGCGCCTCGATCAGCGCCTCCACCTGCAAAGCCGCCCCGCCGCCGGCTTGTTTGGGACGCCACCAAGTCTCATCTGAGCCCAACAGGCCCAAAAATTGACCGGCTGCCAGAAGTGCCGCAGCATCGCCGACCTTGGCCAATTCATGCAACCTTGCCAAAGCCCCAGGTGTATTTAGATCATTGGCGATATGGGCAAGAACATCACAATCCAGATCCGCAGGCCCTGCCTCTTGCACGAGCGCGTGCCATTTGCGCAAAGTGTTGGAAGCCTCATCCGCCTTTTTTTGGGTCCAATCCATCGGCTTGCCATAATGGGTCGACAGCAGAACAAAACGGATCACCTCTCCAGGGATATCCTGGTTGAGCAAATCGCGCACAGTGAAGAAATTGCCAAGGGATTTGGACATTTTTTTACCCTCGACCTGCAACATTTCGTTGTGCATCCAGATTTGCGCAAAACTGCCCTCAGGATGAGCGCAGCAGCTCTGCGCGATCTCATTTTCATGATGCGGAAACAATAAATCATTGCCGCCACCATGAATATCGAAACTATGGCCAAAAAGCTCATAAGACATCGCCGAACATTCAATATGCCAACCAGGGCGACCGCGACCCCAAGGGCTTGACCAGCCTGGGGTTTGCGCATCAGAGGGCTTCCATAGCACAAAATCCATTGGATCGCGTTTATAGGGCGCTACCTCTACCCTCGCGCCCGCAATCATGTCCTCCACACTGCGCCCCGAAAGCGCGCCATAATCAGGGCAACTGTTTACGTCAAACAACACATGACCGTCGGCCGCATAAGCATGGCCCTTGGCAATGAGATCCTCAGACATAGAAATCATTTGGGCAATATAGTCAGTGGCACGCGGCATCACCGTCGGTTCAAGAGCTGCCAAGGCGCCCATATCTGCCAAATACCAACCAATGGTTTCTTCGGTGATTTGGCCGATGTCACGCTTGGTTTCAGCCGATTTTGCGTTTATTTTATCATCAATGTCGGTAAAATTGCGCGCATAGGTTACGTGCTCGGCGCCGTAGATCTCGCGCAGCAAGCGAAACAGGCAGTCAAAAACGACAACTGCGCGGGCGTTGCCCAAATGCGCACGATCATACACCGTCGGGCCGCAAACATACATGCGCAGATTCCTTGGATCTAAGGGCACCAAAGTCTCTTTGCGGCGGGTTTTGCTATTGTGCAGTTTGATTTGGGTCATCGGGCATGTCCTAAAGTTACGGAAGGCACGGAAAGGAAGTGGCGGGCCGCTAAGATTACGCGCGCATCACCGCTAAGGTCATATTATAGTCAACAACGCCAAATCATGTGGCTTCTATACCGCTGGGAACCCCGTGTTTCAATTGCTCAAAACCAATTTGACGAATCTATCGGCTTCAGGCCAAGTCGCTGGATGGAACTCGCACACCGCATGACCGCCCTAACGGGCGATGGATCCGATGGCTGGGATGTTTTTTACAAGGCGCGGGCCTTGAAAAAACAAGGGCATCCGATCATTGAATTGACCATCGGGGAGCATGACATTCACACCCACGTGGATATTTTGGCCGCAATGGGTCGTTCCGCCAGAGGGGGACACACGGGCTATGCAGCTGTGCCAGGTACAGAGGGTTTGCGCACCGCCATTTCCCGGCGCATTGAGCAGCAGAGCGGCGTTCCAACAACACAGGACAATATTTTGATCACACCCGGCGGGCAATCGGCACTTTTTGCCGCCCATATGGCAGTGCTCAATCCGGGCGATATAGCGCTTTATTGTGACCCCTATTATGCGACCTACCCCGGCACGATCCGCGGCACGGGCGCATTGGATCGTGCGATCCGATGCGATCCAGCTTATGACTTTCAGCCGCAGGCTACCGATCTGGAAGTCGCGGCCCAAGGGGCGCGGTCTTTGTTGGTCAATTCGCCCAACAATCCAACAGGCGTGGTTTATGACCGCGCCACATGGAAGGGGATTGCTCAAACCTGTATCGCCCATGATCTATGGCTCATCTCCGACGAGGTTTATGACACACAAGTCTGGCAGGGCGCGCACATAAGCCCGCGCAGTCTGCACGGGATGCAAGAGCGCACCTTGGTGATTGGGTCGATGTCAAAAAGCCATGCCATGACTGGAAGCCGAATTGGTTGGATCTGTGGGCCGGCCGTCGTCATTGAACATCTCACCAATTTTGCCACCCATACCACCTATGGGGTGCCAGGTTTTATCCAAGATGCTGCACAATTCGCTCTCTCCCAAGGCCAAGCGTTAGAGGATGAAGTGGCTGCACCCTTCCGGCGGCGGCGGCGCATCGCCCTTGACCTCATCGCGCAGCAAAATTTGCTGCGCGCCGTGCCTTGCTCGGGAGCGATGTATCTGATGCTAGATATACGCGCCACCGGGCTGAGCGGAGAGGCTTTCGCCCATGCTTTACTCGATGCCCATCAAATTGCCGTCATGCCTGGCGAAAGTTTTGGGCAGGCAGCGGCCGGTCACATCCGCGTGGCGATGACCGTAGCCGATGATCGTTTTATCAACGCACTCACGGATTTATTGTCCTTTGCGGCTGAGTTTGACGAAAACAAAAGACGTTTTTGAACCATAAGTCGCAAATGGAAAAGATTGTCGTTTTGGAGTTTTCCAATCTAAGGCATGATTTCGAGATTTGAGACAGTTGGATGGGTCTTCACCCTCACGGTGCGCACAATCGGGGCGAGCCGAGGACGCGCGGCACGCGGACGTCCCCTACCTTAAATTGGCCTGCCTTTTTTACCGTGAACACCACTCTTAGGATTTTTCCATGACAGATACCCAAAACCGCCGTGCCGGTGGCCGGGCTGCGCGTAAAGCCGCCAGAGCAGCCCCCCTATCCGAAGCCATGCGTCCCGTCCGCCCCGGCATGCAAGGTGGCACTTATAAGCCACTGACCCAATTAGATATGGAACGTATCAACGAGGCGGCGCTTTGCGCCCTTGAAGAGATCGGTCTGGCCGATGCGCCGCAATCTGGCATCGATATTATGGTCGGCGCCGGGGCGATTCTTGGGGATGATGGGCGGTTGCGTTACCCACGTGCTTTGATCGAAGATATGCTAGCCAAAGCCAACCGCGAAATCACGCTTTGCGCGCGAAATCCGAAACACGATCTGCACCTCAGCGAAAAGAAGGTTCATTACGGCACCGCCGGGGCCGCGGTGCATATGGTTGACGTGCAAAGCCGCAGTTACCGCGAATCCACTGTCCGCGACTTGCACAATGCAGCTCGTATTGTGGAACATTTGGACAATATCCATTTCGTGCAAAGACCGATGGTCTGCCGCGATATTTTCGACAATCGAGAGATGGATCTCAACACAATATACGCTTGCGCCACCGGTACGGAAAAACATATTGGCACCTCCTTTACGGAGCCTGATTTTGTCGATGATGCCTTTGAAATGCTGCATGTGATTGCAGGCGGCGAGGATAAATGGCGCGAGCGCCCCTTTGTGTCCAATTCCAATTGCTTTGTTGTACCTCCCATGAAATTCGCGACAGAAAGCTGTCAGGTCATGGAAAAATGCATTGCCGGCGGCATGCCTGTTTTGCTGCTCAGTGCTGGGCAGGCAGGCGCCACGGCCCCTGCGCCGATCGCTGGCGCGATTGTGCAGGCGGTTGCTGAATGTCTGGCAGGACTGGTCTATGTCAACGCAATCAAACCAGGTCATCCGGCCATATTCGGAACTTGGCCCTTTGTCTCGGATCTGCGCACAGGCGCCATGTCCGGTGGATCTGGCGAACAAGCCCTGCTGACTGCGGGCTGCGCTCAGATGCACCATTACTACGGCCTGCCTGGCGGCGCGGCGGCCGGCATTGCGGATGCTAAGCTGCCCGACATGCAAGCGGGATGGGAGCAGGCCATGTCGAATGTCATGGCTGGCTTGACCGGATTAAACATGGTCTATGAAGCCGCTGGTATGCATGCCTCTCTACTAGGATTTTGTCACGAATCCCTAATCTTAGGAGATGATTTACTTGGGCAGGCCATGCGCTGCGTGCGCGGAATTGAGGTCAGTGAAGACACCGTTGGCCTCGAGACCATGCGCGCCACCTGTCTGGGCGGGCCAGGCCATTATCTTGGCTCTGATCAAACCCTGTCCCTCATGCAAACTGAGTATATCTACCCGGTCTTGGCAGATCGCAGTTCCCCCAAGGAGTGGCAAGAGAAAGACCGGCCTGACCTCATCGAACAGGCCGTGGCCCGAAAAGAAGCTTTAATCGCCGCGCCAACCCCGGCTGCATTGCCACAAGAGGTGGATGCACAGATCCGCCAGCGCTTCAAAATCCATCTGATTTGAACGCCAGGCCGCGGGCGGTTTATCCGCCCGCTTTTTCCTCCAGTTCAAGCCATTGCCCCTCAGCCATCGCCAAAGCCTCCTGCCGCTCGATCAACAGTGCTGTGGCTTTTTGAAATTTCACCGGCTGTTCGGTGAAAAGAGTCGGCTGGCCTAGCAATTCTTCTAATTTACCAATCTCAGATTCAATGCGCGCGATTTCAGCGGGCAAAGCCTCCAAACGATGCTTTTCTGTGAAAGACAGCGCCAGTTTCACTTCTGAGGTTTTCATTTCAGGAGTTGGCACCTTCGTGCTGGCCGTGCTTTGTTTTATCGCTTGCTTACCAGCTTTTTTACCAATGAGGTTTGGTTTTTGTGCCTGATAATCGCTCCAGCCACCTGCATAGACGGTGGCCTTGCCGCCAGGCTCTAACGCAATTGTTGTCGTGGCAACACGATCGAGAAAGTCACGGTCGTGACTGACCAGCAAAACAGTGCCATCATAGTCACCCAAGACGTCCTGAAGTAAATCAAGGGTTTCAATGTCGAGATCATTGGTCGGCTCATCCAAAATCAGCAGGTTACTTTCCTGCGCCATCAGACGCGCCAGCAAAAGCCGCGCTTTTTCCCCGCCCGACAGCGCCCGAACGGGCGCGCGCATTTGCTCTTCGGCAAATAGAAAATCTTTGAGATACCCCACCACATGTTTCGGTGTGCCCCGGACCATGATTTGATCAGAACGGCCCGAGACCGCCATGGTCGGATCGCTGGTCAGCGCTTCCCACAGGCTCAAATTGGGATCCAGTCGCGTGCGGCCTTGGTCAAATACGGCAATTTGCAGGTTGGTGCCCAGCTTAACGCTGCCCCTGTCAGGCGCCTGCTCCCCCAAAAGAGTTTTGATCAATGTGGTTTTTCCAACCCCATTCGGGCCAACAAGCGCGACACGATCTTTGCGCTGAACTGTCAGAGAAAAATCCTTCAAAATCTCCAGTTCGCCGAAGGCCAGATCCAAGTTTTTAGCCTCAATGACCTTAGCCCCCGATTTTTGACCCGACTCAAATGCCATGGCGGCCGTGGATTGCCGGTTGATTTGCGCAGCCCGCTCGGCACGCAATTCCCCCAATGCCCGCACGCGGCCTTGATTGCGTTTGCGCCGCGCAGAAATACCCTCCACCGCCCAGCGGGCTTCCGCTTTGATTTTGCGATTGAGTTTGTGCCTCTGTTGATCTTCTTCTTCCCAGGTTTTATCACGCCACGTTTCAAAGCTTCCAAACCCTTGCTCCAGGCGGCGAACCGCACCTCGGTCAATCCACAGGGTTGCGCGGGTTAACGCTGTCAAAAAGGTCCTGTCGTGGGAAATCACAACAAAACTGTTTCGATTCTCGCGCAACGTGGTCTCTAGCCAAGAAATCGCTTCAATATCAAGATGGTTGGTCGGCTCATCAAGCAGCATCAGCTCTGGATCCTCAGCCATTAACTTTGCCAAAGCCGCCCGTCGCCGCTCACCGCCGGAGGCGGTTTTGACCGGACGATCTGGATCAAATTTCAACCCATCTGCGGCAATTTCCACCTTATAGTGTTCTGAGACATCAAGTGCCGAGAGGGCAAAATCTCCGAGGGTATCAAACTGTGATAAGTCAGGATCTTGCTCCATATAGCCGACACTGACGCCGGGTGGGATTACCCGATGCCCGGTATCGGCTTCAACCAAACCCGCCATAACCTTCATCAAAGTGGATTTGCCCGATCCATTTCGCCCCACCAACGAGAGACGATCGCCTGTCTGAACGACAAAGCCGAGATCAGAAAAAATGGGGTTACCGCCAAAGGTCAGCGATATATCGGAGAGTTGGATCAAAGGTGCACGTGCCATAGGCTGCAGCTAGGCGCTCACGGCCGTGGCGTCAATGCGCGGCGAGGATTGCCCGCAAACGCTGTGCTCTTTTTTGTGGAACTTGTGCCACATTCACCCCAGTAAAGAGCAATGTGGTCCCCAGATCGGGGTCAGTAGCCGCGTGATCGCTTATTTTGCCGCCAAGAGCCAAAAACGCTCGCAATAGAGGCGGCAAATCAGTCACCCTATCGTCGTGGTGATCGTCCAACGCCTGCGCCAAACGATAGCCGCCGTGAAACACTGTGCGCCAACCATCCAGTGCAATGTGGTTGTTACGGCAAGGATAGCGAAAGGCCGCGGTATGTGCTTGCGGCTGCATGCCCGCAAAAGAACTGCATACAAACAGAAACGACACATGTTTTTTTTGGCCAGCTGCGTGACCACGCCCCAGGCTAAACGAAAAAACATCAGAATTTCCCTTTTGTCGGTCAATCGCAAAACGCCCCAATTCCAGAACAGGCCGATCAAATAAAGAGAGCGGCGTCAGATCAAAAAACTGTGCCGAATACCTATGTACGGCGGCCGCGCCACTTGGAAAGGCCATGAGCCGAAAACATCCTAATATTACATTTTTATCAATTGATTTAATGCAAAAATCTAAAAAATTTTATCCCAAATATTACCATAATGACCCTGCATGTCACCACGAAAAATCGCGCAGAGAAATCGCCAGACCTGCTGCAGGCTGCGATCAGATTGACACAGCTCAACCTTGAGGTTTCCTCGGGTGAAATTTTCGAATTGAAGCTCTGGGCGCCCCACATATATAACAATCCATTTGTAAAATAATGGCATCACTATATTGGCCATTACGCTGGCACTCTAAAGTTAAATGCGTATCATACGGCGAAATCATTCGGAGGCTTCATGTCGATAATTGAAAAAACGGATCGGGAGTGGCAGGAAATTCTGTCCCCACTGGCCTATAAGGTCACGCGCAAACATGGCACCGAGCGCGCCTTTAGTCACGACAATTTCCCAAAAGAGGCGGGATACTTCGCCTGTTTGTGCTGCGGCACGCCCCTATTTTTACAAGCTGACAAATTCGACAGCGGTACGGGCTGGCCATCTTTTACGCAGCCCATGGCCGGAGCTCCGATTGGTGAATCTATTGATAATTCTTGGTTTTCGACGCGCACTGAGGTGCATTGCTACACCTGCGCCGCGCATTTGGGCCATGTCTTTCCAGATGGGCCCGCGCCAACGGGCTTGCGATATTGCATGAATGGCGTTGCCCTCACGTTTCACAGCGATGAGGCAGATTAAGGCTCACCCAGAATATCGCTGGCATCGATGCGGCCGATATTTCCCAGCAACTGTTGCAGGAAAGTAATTTCTTCCGTACCACCGTCGGTCACGCGTCGCGTCAGAGCCACAATTTCGCCATCCTCAAGGCCGTAACGGCTGACATTTTTCACGACCTCAGACGAATCCAAGGCGACAGCCACGATATTGCGCGAAATGGGCTTGGGCGGATTCATTCCATAATGCCGCCAGCGGCTTGAAATGTAATACAGACGGCCTGTTTCCGCGTCAGAAATCGTGGGCGGGCCGAGAGTTTCCTCTGCTGTTGTGCGCGTATCCACGCCAACCACCAAATTTGCCAGCTGCGAGTCAGACGGTGTGTAGCCGTGATTGCGGAAGACCGGCGTGCAGGCTATGGCCGTGATAAGACAGAACCCAACCACAGTCATCTTTGATTTATTTCGCATGAGTGTCCCTGTTGTCTTGCGAGAGTCGCGCTCGCCAATTATGTCTATGCTAGCGAAGCCTAAATATGAATTCAAGAATGGAGCGCACATGCGGCCGAACCATGCTCACCCGAGTCTCGCATTGAAACATCTGGTGCAAAACAGCGGTGTTGACTTCGATCTGACACTTTCCGAGCGGGATCTTTCCCAGATTAGCGCGCAGTTGGACCTGTTGAGCCTGCGGAAAATAAAGTTCTCAGGATCAATTTTGCCGATCGGCAAGGGCGACTGGGAGCTTACAGGAAAATTGGGCGCCACAGTGGAGCAGGCCTGCAGCCTGACCCTCGCTCCAGTGCGCTGCCGTATCGACACTCCGGTTATCCGCAGGTTTCGCAAATCTCCAATCACCTTAAATCATACCGGCCCTGAGCATGAGATCCCAGAGGATGACAGTGAGGAACAATTGGAAGACGTCATTGATCTTGAGCGTGTGCTGCGTGAAGCCCTGTCGCTCGCACTGCCAGATTATCCCCGCGCAGAAGGCGCCGAGCTTGAAAGTGCCGAATTTGCCCCGCCCGGAGTGACGCCGCTGACCGATGAGGCAGCCAGACCGTTTTCCGTACTGGCCGGGTTGAAGAATAAACTCCAGTAACTGCGTGATGAAACAGAGGTTTGCGCAGTTTTTTTGAAAAATCGCGGTAAATATATAGATTGGGCGCCGTTTGGGGCTTGAAATAATACTCAATCCAAGTAATTAAGCGCCACTTAAGGAGCCGAGCTGGGCTCTGTGTTTTTGTTTGGCGACAACGCGCCAGATTCAGTGTTATCAGGGCGTAACGCCCCTAGTTCGAGGTTGTGACATGGCTGTCCCAAAAAGTAAGATTACACGGAGCCGTCGTGGCATGCGACGCTCACATGACGCACTTGTTGCGGCAAACCCAAATGAGTGCACAAATTGCGGTGAACTTAAGCGCCCGCACCACGTTTGCGCATCCTGTGGTCACTATGATGATCGCGAAGTCATTGCGACGACTGAGGAAGTAGATCTCGACGAAGACGCGGCATAAGCGCCCGTATTCAAAGGGAATACATTTTAATGTCGAACACCCAAACCATTGCGAGCGGACCCAACTCAAATGTTGTCGTATCCGTCGATGCCATGGGGGGAGACCAGGGGCCCGGCGAGATAATCGGCGGGCTTTTGCTTGCCGTGCAGCGGCATTCTAATATTTGCTTTTTGGTGCACGGCCCCGAAAAGGTGCTGGCGCCTTTGATTGAAAAGCACAATCTCGAAGAATTTTGCACCATTGTGCACGCCGAACGCACCGTTTCGATGGATGACAAGCCGAGCCAAGTGATGCGCCATGGCAAGGGCACCTCAATGTGGTCTGCCGTAACCTCTGTAAAGCAACAGGAAGCCGATGCCTGTGTTTCTTGCGGAAATACGGGGGCATTGATGGCTATTTCGATGGTCCGCCTGCGCAAGATGGCCGGAATAAACCGGCCGGCGATTGCAATTCTTTTTCCGTCTTACGGGCCAACCGGCAGCAATGTCATGCTCGATGTGGGCGCAGATGTGCGGGCCGATGAAAAAGATTTGTTACAATTTGCCCTCATGGGCGCGTCGTATTCACGCAATGGTTTTGCTGTGAAACGGCCCAGGGTTGGTCTGCTCAACGTTGGCACCGAAGAGCATAAGGGCCGCACAGAGTTGAAGGCCGCACATGACCTGATCAAAGAGGCGGCGGAAACTGGGGAGTTCGAATTCACAGGCTTTGTAGAGGGCGGAGATATCCCTTCGGACCGAGTTGATGTAATTGTAACCGATGGATTTACCGGAAATGTTGCGCTGAAAACCGCCGAAGGCACCGCAAGCTTTATCGGCACAGCCCTGCGTCAATCCTTTAAACATAATTTGCTTGCCAAACTCTCGGCAATCCTAGCTTATGCTCCGCTCAGCCGGCTCAAACGCACCACAGACCCCCGCCGGGTTAATGGTGGGGTCTTTTTGGGTCTCAATGGCACGGTGGTGAAATCTCATGGTGCGGCAGACGCAACAGGCGTTGCGGCGGCGGTTGGACTGGCCTATCGTTTAGGCTCAGCAAAGTTTAGCACCAAGCTCGCCGCGCGCGTAGCTTCGGTCAACGGGTTCGCAGAGGACCGCGAAGAAGACAGGAACTAACGATGCGCAGAGCAGTTGTTGAATCCATTGGCCATTATCTGCCCGAACGTGTGGTGGAAAATTCCGAGTTTGAATCCACATTGGACACCAATGATGCTTGGATCCGCAGTCGCACGGGCATCGAACGTCGCCACTTCGCCGCGGAGGGGGAGACCACCTCTGACATGGGAATTAGGGCCGCTCAAGCGGCTTTGGCCAATGCAGGATGCAGCGTCGCGGACGTCGATGCGATTATTTTGGCGACCTCGACCGCCGATCTCACGTTCCCCTCCGCCGCCACTATGGTGCAGCATGGGCTTGGCATGACGCATGGATTCGCCTTTGACGTTCAAGCGGTCTGCGCCGGGTTTCTATTTGCTTTGAACACCGCAAATTCCATGATCGCGAGCGGCCAGGCCAATCGCATTTTGGTCATAGGCGCGGAGACATTTTCAAAGTTGATGGACTGGACGGATCGCGGGACCTGCGTCTTGTTTGGCGATGGAGCCGGCGCCATGTTGCTTGCCGCGCAGCAAGATGAAACCTCCGATCGCGGAATTCTCGCAACAGCATTGCGTTCAGATGGGCGCTACAAGGATATTCTTTACGTCGATGGCGGTGTGTCCATGCAAACCACTGGACATCTGCGGATGCAGGGCAAAGAGGTGTTTCGTCACGCGGTCGAAAAGCTCTCGAATACGGCGCTCGAAGCCATTGAAGCGGCTGGTCTGACCACGGATGACGTAGATTGGATTGTGCCACATCAGGCAAACCAACGCATTTTGGAAGGCATGTCCAAACGCCTTAAAGTGCCCATGGACCGGGTCGTCATGACAGTGAACAACCATGGCAATACTTCGGCTGCTTCTATTCCTCTTGCCATGGCGGTGGCCGCCCAGGATAAACGCATCAAACAAGGCGATATTGTCGTCACAGGCGCAATTGGCGGTGGTCTGGCCTGGGGAACTGCGGTTATTCGCTGGTAATTGACCTCATATCAGGACTTTTAGTTGCCAAGCTTTATTATCTATCTATAATTACAGTGTGGTAACAAGGGGGAACGTAAATGGCGTCGAACACACTCACAAGAATGGATCTCAGTGAAGCGGTTTTCCGCGAAGTTGGATTGTCGCGCAATGAGTCGGCTGATCTGGTTGAATCTGTTTTGAAGCATATTTCGGACGCATTGGTCGCTGGCGAGTCTGTAAAAATTTCATCATTCGGCACTTTCGGCATTCGCGATAAGTCTGCCCGGATCGGCCGCAATCCAAAAACCGGTGAAGAAGCCCCGATCACGCCGCGCCGAGTTTTGACCTTCCGTCCCTCACATTTGATGAAGGACCGGGTTGCCAAAGGCAACAAAGGCTAATCATTGTGGCCAAATCGCCGGATGCGTTCAGAACCATAAGCGAAGTTGCGACATGGCTTGGAACACAGGCGCATGTCCTGCGGTTTTGGGAAAGCAAATTTGACGCCGTCTCTCCCGTGCAGCGCACCGGAGGGCGGCGCTACTATCGGATGGCAGATATGCTTTTGCTGGGGGGTATTAAGTTCTTGCTCCACGAACAGGGTATTACCATCAAAGCTGTGCAAAACCTGTTGAAGGAACAGGGCGTGGCGCATGTGCAAAGCTTTTCGCCGGCAATTGAGGGCGAGATACAACAAAAAGAGTCAACACCAGAAGTCAGCCATTACGAAACTTCCGCACCGGAGGAAAATGTGGTGGACCTCCAGTTTGATCCGGCGAAGCTGAGCCAATCTGTTGTCCCCAGCGAACGGCTTGAGCGGGATGATGATGGCACTCAGCTTCTGTTGTTTCCAGAATTGGCGGATGAGGTGCCACTGGCAAATCCAAAGATAACGTCGGTACAGCCCAATCCCGTCCCTGGCATTGCTTTGGGCACAGATTTACCGCCTCAGGATCCAGATCTCAACAGTTTCCCACCTACTGCCAGTCTGATGACACGGGTGTTGCAGATCCCTGCCGACACACTCCGCGCCGCCCTGCGGTCTTCTCCTGAGGTTGTGACCAAATTGCGCGCCTTGCAGGCAAAGATGAGCGTATAAGTGAACTTCAAGCACATAATGGGCTTGCTCCCGTCGCCGGGATTGGTATACGGCCTCATGTTCGGGCTATGGCGCAGCCTGGTAGCGCGTCCGTCTGGGGGACGGAAGGTCGCAGGTTCGAGTCCTGCTAGCCCGACCAATAAACAACCGCCCTGCCCCGTGGCACGGGCGGTTTTTTGAAATTGAGAGGACCTCGATGCCCCAAGGTGTCATTCCAAGTCATATGATTGAAACTATGGTTACTCAGGGCCAAATTTCGATCTCTGAACCGCTGCAAGACGATCAAGTGCAGCCTGCATCGCTGGATCTGCGTTTGGGACATATTGCCTATCGGGTCCGAGCATCCTTTCTCGCAGGGCATAGGGCCACTGTCGCGGATCGGTTGCGTGAATTTGAAATGCACCAAATTGACCTGTCAGAAGGCGCCGTCTTGGAAAAAGGTTGTGTTTACCTCGTCCCTCTGATGGAATCGCTCGATTTGCCACCAGAAATAGAGGCCGTGGCAAATGCAAAATCTTCAACCGGTCGCCTGGATCTTCTAACCCGAACGATCACCGATCACGGTAAAGAGTTTGACCGTATTGTCAAAGGCTACAGCGGTCCGCTCTATGCGGAAATTTGCCCCCGCTCCTTTTCCGTTCTGGTCCGGCCTGGCATGCGCCTCAATCAAATTCGCTTTCGCCGAGGTCATGCCGTGTTAGACGATGTGGCACTCACAAATTTGCACGCTCAGGCACCATTGGTCTCGGGCGATGCTGTGATCCAAGACGGACTCGGTTTTTCTGTTGACCTCAGCGCCGGTCGCAACGGCTTGGTTGGTTATCATGCCAAACCGCATACCGGCGTGATCGACCTTGGCAAAATTGGCGCTTATGATCCGGCTGATTATTGGGAAGAAATTCGCACAGATACTCAGCAAATCATCTTGGATCCGGGCGCATTCTACATTCTGGTAAGCCAGGAGGCTGTGACGATACCACCAGAATATGCGGCAGAAATGGCCCCTTATTTGGCTATGGTTGGTGAATTTCGCGTGCATTACGCAGGTTTCTTTGACCCTGGTTTCGGCCATGCCTCCGCGAATGGTCAGGGCAGCAGGGGCGTTCTTGAAGTCCGCTGCCATGAGGCGCCCTTTGTCTTGGAACATGGGCAAGTTGTTGGACGTTTGGTCTATGAGGCGATGCTTGAGACACCCAGCCAGCTTTACGGTCGGGACATTGCCTCCAACTACCAAGGGCAAGGGCTGAAACTGTCAAAACATTTTAAATAGCCAAGGGCCGCTGTTGCGCGCGCCAGAGTGCGATCAAAATCTCCGCGTGCGCTTGGCAATATTCGCACTGTCTCTAAAGCGTTTCTTATGTTCGGGAGAAATATCTTAATCTTCTGGCTTTTTGCGCCCCTTTGTGGCCGCGTTAATGCCTTTGTTAATGCCAAGCGTCATCTAACGACAAATGACAATGTTAATGAACATATTAATATAACGGTCCATTATCTGGCTCCTCAATTGCGTCATCAAATAAGTTTTCTTGTAAATCTACATCTGAATGCGGCTCAGATAAAGCCTCAGTGCCAGGCGCGGGGCGGTTTTCAAGCAATCCAGCCGCCCGCAACTCTTTAAGACCCGGCAAATCGCGGGCGCTTTCCAATCCAAAATGATCGAGAAAAGACTCTGTCACCACAAATGTGACGGGACGACCGGGCGTCTGACGCCGGCGACCGATTTTGATCCACTCCAATTCGATCAGCTGATCCACCGTACCGCGGCTCACAGCAACCCCACGGATTTCCTCAATTTCTGCGCGGGTCACCGGTTGATGATAGGCAACAATGGCCAAAGTTTCGATTGCGGCCCGCGATAGCTTGCGTGTTTCCACAGTCTCGCGTTGCATCAAAAACCCCAGATCAGGCGCCGTGCGAATGGCCCATGCATCCTGAATCTTCACAACACTGACACCGCGGCCGTCATACCGCTTTTGTGTATTCTGTACGGCTATGAGCGGATCACAACCATGCGGCATCCGCCCGGCCATTTCACGCAATGAAACCGGCTCTGCGGATGCAAATAGAATGGCCTCGACCATGCGCTCTTGTTCGGCCATGGGCGGTGCTTCGAACAGGCTTTCTTCTTGCAGGTCATCCATCGCGATCGGCCCTCTTAATCTGAATAGATGAGAAAATTTCATCCTGCCTTATGACTATCTTTCCTTCTTTAGCCAGCTCCAAAGAGGCTGCGAAAGTGGACGCCGTGGCGGATCGCCGTTTTTTAGGATCATCAGTCCAGCCATCGGGCAGATAGGAGAGAATATCCGTCCAATGGCCCGTAAAGCCAATCAGCCCCCGCATGCGCTGCAGGGCTTGTTCCATGGTAAACACAGTATCGCGGTCCATCACAAAGGGACGAAAATCGTCGCGCGTGCGAATGCGCGCATAGCCCTGCATCAAATCCAAGAGATTGGCCGAGTAATTGACCGTCTTTCGGCGTGTCACATCTTCCGTCACCCCGCGCACAAAACGATCGCGCCCCAAGCGATCCCGTGCCATTAGTTTTGCGGCCGCATCGCGCATCGCTTGCAGCCGCTCGAGTTGAAAGGCCAGATGCGCTGCCAGCTCATCGCCCGTTGGGCCTGCCATGGTTGGATCCGGAGGCAAGAGCAGTCGTGATTTCAAAAACGCCAACCAAGCGGCCATCACCAGATAGTCAGCAGCCAATTCAATGCGCAATTCGCGCGCCTTTTCGATAAAACCGAGATATTGAACTGCTAGATCCAAAACTGAAATTTTGCGTAGATCTACCTTCTGCGCGCGTGACAGTGACAAAAGCAAATCCAATGGCCCTTCGAACCCATCGACATCAACGATAAGTGTCTCCGCCGCCACGCGTTCCGCAACAGCTTGATGGTCAAATAATTCTTC
>Ga0206126_10003545_pt1 | contig 15796 bp, 11 predicted proteins | sample Helgoland_Spring_5_FD_148621 | JGI IMG/M metagenome (GOLD analysis project Ga0206126, IMG submission 148621) | Pelagic subsurface seawater microbial communities from Kabeltonne, Helgoland, North Sea - Helgoland_Spring_Bloom_20160412_1 | ecosystem: Environmental > Aquatic > Marine > Epipelagic ...
CGACAATGCCCTCGTCAGACCATTCGCATGAGATGCGCGGATCGTGGACAAACAGGCCGAGCACCCGCTCGACATGGAAGACCGTGTGTTCGCCGATCCTGGAATGATACGGATTGGCGGTGTCGCCCCGACGCCCCAGACGCATGTCCAAAGCGAAGGTCACCTCGCCCTCTAGGCCATCAATACGGCGGGCCAGTTCGCACCAGGGCAAACGACCGGCCGTGCCGCTGTTCAGGCTCTCGGTCAGGCGCGCGCGTCCGCTGGCGGTGGTGAACTCTGTCTCCAGCACATTGCTGTCGGGACGATAGCGGCGGGTCGCCGTAAAGGGCTCGGTCGGCGTGATCGAAAACCGGCCGCCCTCGGGATCCAGCAGGCGGTCGAAAAGGGGCGGCGCGTCGATAGCGGGCACGCACCACCAGTCAATGCCGCCATCCAGCGCCGACAGAGCGACCGTCCGGCCCTCGCCCAGAACGCCATAGTCTTCGAGGGCGACATATCCGTCGGGACGGAGCGCTTGAGAGGCCCGCGCAGGATCGGGCGTAAAGGCCGTCTCGTTCATCGTTTGGACGACCTGATCGCAAAGCCAGCCGTTACGGCAAGGCCCGCAAGGACGCCGACCGATGCGACCTTGAGCGCCGCGATCTGGCGGCTGGACACGAAACCGATCCACGGTCTGATCACCCGTTTGGTGTCCGGGCCGTCGATCGCCGCCGGGCCTTCTTCCGGTCGAGATTGCCCAGGCGGGGCAGTTGGGGGTCGCCCTGTTGTGGCGCGATCATCTTGGCGGCCTGGCGATCCGCCAGCGCCGGTGCGAACTGTTGCGCCAGCGTCATCAGCCACGTCGTGCGACCCACGAAGACCTTGCGGCTGGGGCGCTGCACAGCCGACCAGACGGCGTATGCACACAGGCGAGGATCGAACAGGGGATCTGGAATGACCTGCGCTCGGTCTGTCCGGTTGCGTGACCACAAAGGCTGGGGCGTGTTGACGGCCGGCAAATAGACGGTGGTCAAGGTGACGTTGGAGGCTGAGGCGATCAGTTCGGCCCGAATGGCCTCGGTAAACCCATCGACGGCGGCCTTGGCGCCGCAATAGGCCGCCTGCAGCGGGGCAGGGCGCAGCGCCAGTCCCGAGGAAATCTGAATCACCGCCCCCTTGTCCGCCGGCCGCATGGCCCGAAGCGCCGCGCGTGTTCCGTAGACCTGAGACAGATAGGTCGTCTCGACGACGCGGCGGTAGTCGGCGTCGGTCAGATCTTCATCGCGCCCGATGACCGTAGACATGGCGTTGTTGACCCAGACATCGATGCCGCCGAAAGCGTCCACGACATCGCGGCCCGCCTGCTCGACGAACTCCGGATCGGACACATCGCCCGCCATGCCGGTCACTCGGTTTCCCGAACGCTTCAGCTGTTCGACGGCGTTGGAAAGCCGTTCAGCCTGTCTGGCGATCACCACGACCTGCCATCCGGCTCGGGCGAACCGCTCGGCAATCGCGAGACCGATGCCGGCGCTGGCGCCTGTGACGACGATGACCGGCATGGCGATCCTTCTGATTTCGATTGCGGAATGACGATCGCGGTTGCGGCCGAAGGGGGAGGCTCTGACAACGACACGTCCGGAGGAAGGTTGCCGTCTTTCCGGCGGCCGACGCTTAAGTCGCTAGTCAGCATTTTGATGCTGGCGCAAAGCTTCGCCCATAGAGATGGACGGGCACGAGCATGCAGGACGGCGGCAAACACAGTGGAGCGTCATTCACTGTCGTGCGGTGCGGAGCTTCTGGACCAGGCGGCTAAGCTTCGGATAGTTTCTCTCTGCTGAAGGCGGGGTGAAACGATGCGTGCAGCTTGGATAGGTTCAGTTGCTGTCGGCATTCTGGCCGGATCAGCGCCGAACGCTCTTGCGGCGGTCTCCCAAGTTCAGGCCGCGCCCCAAGAGGCGGCCCAAGGCGGCGCCACAGTCGTTCTGACCTTTGCGGCTGCTCAACAACGTTTGCGCTCCAATTCCAGTCTCGGTCGCGCTGCGGGCTATGGGATGCAGGCCGCGAGGGCCCAGGCGGATGTGGCTGCCGGGCTGAATCGGCCGACCGTAGCGCTCGATGCTCAGTTGATCCGTTATCGCAAAACATTCGATCTCTCGCTGGGTGACACGCTGGACCGCGCGCAGGCCGAGCTCGGCGCCGCCATTCCTGGGCTCATCGCGGACTTGCCCGGTGTGCCGGGTGACGTGTTGCAGAGTGTCGGTCAGCGGCTGGAAGCGGCGCTTCCCGAAATTTTCGCCGCCTTGCCGCAAGACGTCCGACTGCAGGTCGACGACACGACGTTTCGCCCCACAGTGACGGCGCTTCAGCCGATCTACACCGGCGGCGCAATCCCAGCCTTACGACGAGCGGCGTCGGCCAATGTGGATCTGGCGCAGGCGAAACAGCAGGAAGCTGTCAGTCTGGAGGACGTAAATCTGGCGCGGGCTTACTTTGGCCAGGTGCTGGCAGCCGAAGCGCTGAAGATCGCACGCGAGACCCGTGACGGCTTCGATCTGCATTTGCGCAACGCTCGACTGCTGGAATCGCAAGGCTTGCTTAGCCACGCCCAGACGCTTCAGGTCGAAGTCGCCCGCGATGCGGCGCAGCGGCAGGTCAACAGGGCCGAACTGGAGCACGACAACGCCGTGGCGTCCCTAGCCAGGGTTGTTGACACCAATGGCGCCGTCGTTCCCACCACGCCCCTATTCGTAAACCGCGACCCAGTCGGTCCAGCCGGCGTGTTTCTTGACCAGGCAAGCCAGGCGAACGCTCGCCTTGCGCAGGCCCAAGCCGGGCGCGATCTGGCCGAGGCGGGCGCCGATCTTGCGGCGTCACGAATGAAGCCGTCCGTCTATGCATTTGGAACCTACAATCTGAATCCAGACGACGCTCTGCCGACCGAGCCGGATTGGGCGGTCGGGATCGGCGCGCGCTACACTCTGATTTCGACGGTGGATCGACGACGCATGCTGGGCGCAGCGCGCGCTCACGCCTCGGCTGCTGCGGAGGTGGAACGACAGGCCCGAGACGACGCCCGATTGCTGGTCACGCGAGCCTATAATCAGGCGGAATTGGCGCGTCGTCAGTTTTTGAGCATGGACAGCAGCCTGGAGGCCGCCAGCGAGAATCTTAGAGTTCAGGAGGTTGGGTTTCGTGAAGGCGAGGCCACAGCCGCCTCGGTCGTGGACGCCCGCAATCTTCTGGGGGCCGCGCGTTTGCAACGCGCAGCAGCAGCTTACGAATATGATCTCAGCCTGGCCGCCTTGCTGGCGGCGTCGGGAAGCGATCTGACCTTGAACGACTATCTGCAACGCGAAGACCGGATAAGCGCGCCATGAGCGAGACGCCTCCCTTTGCCGATGCCCCGACAAACGGTGCGCCGACCATTGTGGCCGGTCGCACGTCTGCACGGCGACGTATGCTGCCTGTGATCGTGGGCGTCGGCCTCGTACTGCTGATCGGCTTCATCATCGTGGGCCTCTTCCTCGCGGCCCGTCCTGCCAGGGATCAAGTTCAGGGCATGGTCGAGGCGGAGACCTTCACTGTTGCGACCAAGGTGCCCAGTCGCGTGGAGCGCTTCCTGGCTTCAGAGGGCGATCACGTGAAGGCAGGTCAAGAGTTGGCTCTGATGAGCAGCCCGGAGGTTGCAGCAAAGGACGCTCAGGCCCGCGCCTTGCTTCAGTCGAGCCAAGCCATTCAGTCAATGAGCCGCGAAGGCGCTCGGCGCGAAGATGTGCAGTCGGTCGAGTCCATCTGGCGCGCCGCCCAGGCGACGGCTCGTTTGGCGGACCAAACTGCGCGGCGGGCGGAGAACCTGTTCGCCGAAGGCGTGATTTCCGCCCAGCGCCGTGACGAAGCCGTGGCCGCTCGCGCTGCTACAGCCTCGCAGACCGAAGCCGCCCGTCAGCAGTACCTGAAGGCATTGGCAGGGACACGGCCACAGGAAAAATCTGTTGCCGACGCCAATGTGCAAGGCGCGCAGGCCGCCGTCGCTGAGGTCCAAAGCCTGCAAGGCGAGACACGACTGCTCGCTCCAAATGACGGCGAGGTTGCGGAGCGTTTCGCCAATGTCGGCGAGCTCGTGCTCACGGGCGTGCCAGTCTTCACAATCGTGGACATCGGCGACCCGTGGGTTACGTTCAGTGTGCGCGAGGATCAGTTTCGCGATCTGAAAATCGGCGCGATCGTGCGTGGCGACGTGCCCGCACTCGGCGTTACTGACGTTGCTTTCCGTATCACCGCCATCAGTCCTCAAGGCGAGTTCGCCACTTGGCGCTCAACCCGGCAGTCGAGCGGCTATGATGTGCGAAGCTTTCAGGTCAAGGCCAAGCCTGTTCGACCTGTCAACGGCCTGAGGCCTGGCATGAGCGTCCTGTTCGATTGGTCCGCACGGTGAAACGCCTCTTGGCCGTCTTCGTATCGGCCGTTCGGGACGAGGCGCGCATCTTGGTGACCCGACCGTGGGACGCGTTCGTCGCCTTCGGCCTGCCGCTGATCCTGCTGATGGTCATCGCGGCAATGCTGGCCCCTGGAGTGATCCGTCAGGCCCCGGTCGCCGTGGTCGATCAGGACAATTCGGCCTTCAGCCGCGCCGCAATACGCAACATGGAGGCGAGCCCCGGTGTTCGCGTGACCCATGCTCCGGCGACGATGACGGAGGCCATGGCCTTGATGCGGCGGGGCGAGATTTACAGCGTCGCTCATTTTCCAGCAGATTTTTCTGACGGTGCGTTTCGTCGGCCGGAACAGGTGACCGTATCATTCAACGGCGCCTTCCAGACGGTCGGCGCCTTGTCCGCCTTGGGACAGAGCGCGGCCATCGCATCAGCGGCCGGCCAGCAGTTGCAAGAACGCGCGCGCCAGAGAGGATTGCCCGAAACCGCATTGCAACTCCCCGCTGTCCAAGTGTCGATCGTCGGCAATCCGCAGCTCAGCTTCGAGCTTTTTCTCGGCGGACTTCTGGCGCCGGGGGTCCTTCATCTGCTGGCGGCTTGTTCCGCGGTGCTGGTGGTTGGCCGGCTGATGCAGGGCGGCTCCTTCAAACGCTTCAAGGCCGAGACAGACGGCTTCACGACGACAGCTCTGGTCGGGCGACTCATTCCGCACTTCGTGATCTTCAGCCTTTGGGGCTTGGCGTGGATCGCTTGGCTCAGCGGCGTCCGGGGCTGGGGTGTGGCAGGCTCTCTCCCTCTGCTGACCCTTGGCGTACTCGCCTTGATGGCGGTGAGCGTAGTCTTGTCGGCGTTTTTGGTCGCCGCGCTTGGCGAGGTGGATATGGCGTTCTCGGCCACCGCCATCTATTCGGGCGCGGCTATCGCCTTTTCCAACGGCACTCTCCCGCTGGACCATGGGCCGCGCTTCGCCCGGGTTTGGAGCGATATTCTTCCGTATACGCACTATCTACGGCTGCAGACGGGCCAGCTAGTCACGGGTGCGACTACCGCATCGGCATGGCGAGACTTGATGATCCTGAGCGGCGTCGCCGTCGTTGGTTTTCTTCTATCGGCGCTGTTCATCCGGGGACGAGCGCGTCTTGTCCCCAAACCGGAAAATTTGAACTTTCCGCTTCCGCAACAGGGCGTTATCGCCACCTTTGCCGCGACGTTCCGGAACCTGCCGCGTGCGCGGCCGGTCAGCAGCCTGCTGATCCTGGCCGTCGTCCTTTACGCCTTTTACTATCCGGCCGCCTATGCCGGCCAGGCCGCGACGGGACTACCCATCGCCATAGCGACACCGACGCAGACAGCGCTGACGCGCACTCTTGTCGAAGACCTGAATGCTTTGCGCGAGATCGAGGTCGCCGCTGTGATTTCATCCCCCGCTGAGGGCTTCGAACTGATGCGGCGCGGCGTGGTCGACGGGGTCGTCGTCCTGCCTCAGCGTTTTGAGGCCGATTTGGTCAGGGGGGCGCCGACGGGCGTGGCCATCTGGCTTAACGGCGGCTATCTGGTTCGTGTCACAGCCGTCGGCAAAGCCGTCGCCGCCGCAACAGCGCAGGTCGCCGAGGCGCAGTTGAAGGGGCTGCCTGATGTCGCCCGCACCGTCAGATTGGCGCCGACTCTGGAGCAGGTTTCGCTATTCAACCCGACGGAGGGCTATGGCGGCTATGCCGTGCCGGCGGTTAGTCTGATCATCCTGCAGCAGACGCTATTGCTGGGCGCCGGCGTGATTACAGCCGTGCGCCGACAGACCGCCGCGCCTAGGTTGAGACGCAGCGCGCGCTTGGGTCTGTGGCTGGCGCTTACGGCGATTGGGACAGCATCCAGCCTCTTCTATTTCGGTTTCGTATTCTGGTTTCAGGACTATCCGCGCGCCGGCAACCTGATGGGCGTCCTACTGCTGGCGCCCATTTTTTCAGCAGCGGTCGCCGCTGTGGGTCTGCTTCTAGGCGTGCTTTTCGATCGCCATGAGAGAGTCTTGCAGGTTCTGGTCGGCACTTCCGCGCCCTTGTTCTTCCTGTCCGGCGCTGCGTGGCCGCATTTCATGATGCCTGAAGGTCTCGTTTGGCTCGCGCATCTTTCACCGTCCACCGCTGCGGTTCAGGCCTTTGTTCGCCTTAACGCCATGGGCGCCAGCCTTTCAGAAGTCTCAGGTTTGGCAGCCATTTTGACAGGCCTTGCCCTCGTCTATGGCGGCTTGTGGGTGGTGCGCGGCTCTCTGCGCGTGACGGCAAGGTCGTCATTGTCGCAAAGCGCAGCGGGAGAATGAGGACCAATCGAAGCGCATGGATGGGTGGCTATCGCGACGCCCACCTTAGCGTCAGGCCGATCGTGCGAGGCCGCAAAGGCGTGATGGCCTGGGCGTCGGGCAGGCGGAAGGGGTCGCTGTAAGCGAAGGTGTTGGCTTCGGTGTCGAACAGGTTGTCCACAAAGACGGTCGCGGTCCAAGCCGACGCTTCGACGCCAAAGGCCAGTCTTCCCGTGCCGTAATCGCCCATACGATATTGTTGGCGTCCGTCGAACGTCAGGCGCGACGCGCCGACGTAGGAAAGGCCGCCGTCCGCAAGCAACGCCAAACGCTCGCCCAGCGGACGACGCAAGCTGAAGCCGACATTCGCAGAAGCCCGAGGCACCCCCGGCAAACTCGCGTCTCGGCGGGAATCAAACCGAGCGCTGGGCGAGGTGATGCGTGGGTCGGCGACAAGCCCGTTGGCGAAAAGCTCAAGCGTCTCAGAGGGGCGCCAGTTGGCTTCGACCTCGAAGCCTTTGTCGGCGCCGTCGCCGACGTTAACGACATAGGCCAGGCCGCTGGGCAAAAACTGGTCGCTCTGCACATTGCGCCAGCGTGCGGCGTAGACGGCGGCGCGGAAGCGGGCGCGACCGTCCGCCGATCGGTACTTGGCCCCAAACTCGGCGTTCCATAGGCTGTCTGGCTTGTATTGGCGCGCCGGTGAATCGGATAGGCCGCTGAAGTCCTGGCCGATGACCCCGGCGGTGTTGAAGCCGCCGGCCCGGTGGCCTTGGCTGACCAAAGCGGACAGATTCAGGCGCTCGCTGGGCTGCCAGGCGAGGGCGATCTTGGGCGTGAAGCCGGCGGATTCCCCGCGTCCGTCGAACGATCGCGAGCGGCTGAACTGTCGAACCAGGGAGGTGGTGTCGTATTCAAGGGCGTAGTAGCGGGCCCCGGCGGTCAAGGTCAGGTCGTAGGGCAAGTCCAGCGACGCTTCGCCATACACGGCGGCCTCGTTCAGCCGGTCGCGCCGCGCCTCCGAATAGACGGCGCGAGGTTCAGGCGTCAGCGCGGACAGGACGGGATTGGTGCGCGTGGTGTTGGATGACACCAGGCCGCCGGCCAGCCAGCGCCAGCGACCGATATCGGGAGAGGCGAAGTTGGCCTCCCCGACGACCAGATGGATATCCTTGCCTTCGTCCAGCGCGCCGATGCGCCAGCCCGATCCGAAGCGGCGAAGGGCGCTGGAGGCGTCGTAGCGGCTCTTGAAACCATGCTCGACGACCGAGACCGAGGCGTTCAATCGGCCCCACGCGCCGCGTCCCTCGATCGAGGCCGAGCCCTGGTCGAAGCGGTTCTGATGCGGTTCGCGAACCAGATTGGCGCGCCTCAAAGGTCCGAGGCCGCGATAGACGTAGTGGGTGTCCTCGGTGACGATGGACTGGTGAACGACGCCGGCGCGCGCGGTCCAGCCGGGCGAAATCTCCAGCGCGGCGGACAGTCGGCCGCCGCGTCGCGTGCCGTCATTGACCCGCCGCAGGTTCAGTTCGACGTCGTTGATATAGCCGCTGTAGGTTTCGCCATAGAGGGCTGCGCGGATCGCGGCGCGGTCGCCGGCGATCGGCAGGTTGGCGACCAAGCCATAGTCGGAGTTCCAGCCGCCGCCGTCGGTGCGCGACCGGGTCGCAAAGAGCGACAGGGATTCTTCGCCCATCGCCGGAGCCCGCGTGACGATGCGCACGACGCCGCCGATGGGGCCGGTGCCGTACAGCGTGCCTTGCGGTCCGCGCAGCACCTCGACCCGGTCGATGTCGATCAGCTTCAGATCCGGGTCCGGGGCGGCGTATGTCACCGGCGTCAGGTCGAGGTACAGGCCGACCGTCGATTGGGTCAGGCCGGTGAAGACGCCGTCCGATATCCCGCGCAGCAGGATCTTGTTCCGGCCGGGGCCGAGATTGGTCACCGTCATGCCGGAGACGAGGCTGTCCAGGCCCTGCATGCCCGTGACCCCAGCACGGGTGATGCGGTCGGCGCCGACCGCGGTCATTGCCGACGACGAAGACTGGATCAGTTCGGGTCGGCGCGGGGCGGTCACGACGACTTCGCTGACTTGCGCCACGTCTTGCGGCGGAGCCACAGCAGCGGCCGGGCGTGAGGCGATCGGTCGAGCGGGAGCGGGCGGCGCGCTTAGTTGCCTGCTGATGATCACAGCGCCGTCTTGGCGGATGGCGTAGCGACATCCGCTGCCCGCCAGCAATCGCGTAAGGGCCGCGTCCAGCGACATCCGGCCACTGACCGCGGGGCTGACGCCGGCGCACGACGTCAGGCTGCCGCCCAGTGAAACGCGGGCCTGAAGCGCCAGGTCCAGCAGGGCGTCGTCTACGGACTGGCGCGGGATGTAGATGTCGAACAGACGCGCATCCGCCTGCGCCGGCGTGCTCAGGGCCGTCGTGGCGAGCAGAAAGAGACTGGGAAGAAGGGCGGCGGCGTGTGGCTTGGACCGGCCGAGGCGTTCGGGCCGCCCGCCCTTAACCGACCTCACGGGCGTTGACGCGGACTTCACGCGAAGATGCGTCCACGCGGACGGCGGCGAAATCCTGCAACTGCTTCAACATCACGGCCTCGTCGCCAATGCGAAGGGCGCCGGTGAAACGCAGCGCCCGAGCCGATGTCGATAGCACGACCGGCTTGTCGAGATAACGCGAAAGATCGTCCGCGACATCAGTCATCGGTCGGTTGCGATAGACGAGAACGCCTTGTCGCCAAGGCGAAGTCTGGTCCGGCGAAACCTGAGACAGGGCTGGGGCCTGCTCGCCGCTCTGCGCCAGCGCCTGACCGGCGACCAGTCGGACCTTGGGTGCGTTGACGGGTGTTACGGCGACGACGCCACGCGCCACGGCGACGGCGAAACGGTCGCCATGGTTCAGCACGTTGAAGGCGGTGCCCAGCACCTCGACCTGATGATCGCCGGCGGCGACGACGAACGGGTGGGCCGGGTCGTGGGCGATGTCGAAGGTCGCCTCGCCCTCGGTCAGCGACACCGAACGTTTGTCGCCGTCGAACCGGACGTCCAAGGTGGAATGGCGGTTCAGATAGACGTGCGATCCATCCTCGAGCGCAACCGTCAACGGCGCGTCGCTGGTGACGTAGATCTGCGAGCCTGGCGTCAGCCACAGGAACAGGCCGACCGCCAGTGTCACACTGGCGGCGATGCCGATCGCCGCACCCAGCCAGGGCGAACGCATCTTGGCGTGACGTGCACGCGCGGCGGCGAGGTCGATGACCGGGGCCTCTGTCAGTGCGGAGGCGGCATGGTCATCCAGATCGACCCACAGGCGCTCGACGGCGTCATAGGCGACGGCGTGGGTCGGCGACGCCTCCAGCCAGTCCTGGAATTCCAGCCAGGCGGATTCGGGCGCCTCGTCGTCACGCAGGACGACGAACCAGTGCAGCGCCTTTTCCTCGATGTCGGTTTGTGCGGTCATCCGATCCCAGCCTGGAGGAACGCCGTGCAACGCGCCTCCTGATAGCAAGACGGCGCCGCCAAGCTTTCACCTTCAGACAAATTCCCCCAGAGCGTGAAAAGAATCGGCATCACGGTTGAACCTTGCGGGAGAGAACGCGAAGCGCGTCCATCATGTGTTTCTCGACGGAACTGCGCGAAATGCCCATTTGGACGGCGACGTCGGCATAGCTGACCCCATCGAACTTGTGCAGACGAAAGACTGTCTGCGTTCTGGGCGGCAGGGTCTCGAGAGCGGTGAGAAGGCGCGCCAGCTTCTCGCGCCCGGCCACGACCGCCTCGGCCGAAGGGGCCGCGTCCAAGTCTTCGGCGGCGCCGGTCTCATGGTTCAGTTGTCGCCATTGGGCGTCGCGGTTCGCCGACCGTTGCCCGGATCGCCAGCGGTCCATCAGCAGGTTGGAGGTCAGGCGAAATAGAAAGGCGCGAGGATTGTCCGGCGGCGGGTCAGGGTCGAGCGTCGAGACCTTCAGATAGATGTCCTGCAGCACGTCATCGACGTCGCCAGACGCGCCGCCCAGCCGCGCGCGGCAAAACCGGGCCAGATCCTCGCGCTGCGCAAGATAGGCGGCGATCAGGGGATGCGCGGCAGGCGCGGTCAAACGGGCGAAGTCCTCTCGTGCAGCCAGACGGGCCAAGACCTTCAATGCCGTGACGATTTTGATGAGGCAAGGGTTGGTCGGCGGCGTCCATGTCATGAAGGCGCCGTGTCGCGGCGACGAGCAGGACCCAGATGCGCGCGTTTGCAGGACATGACGGCACGACGGCCCCGGTTCTTTCGGTCGGCTAGGGCGTCGTCGTGTTCGATCTTTGGCGCTCGGGCTTTATCCGCCGTCCCTTAAGCAGCTTCATTGACCATGAGCCGCGCGCGGACGAGATCGTCTGGCTGCCAGACTGCGGACCGCATGCCTATGTCGCGGACCCGTTCGGGATCACGCGCGACGGGGTGCTGACCGTCTTCGTCGAGGCGTTCGACTATCACGTGCGCCGCGGCGAGATTCACTATCGCCAGTATGACGCCGACGACCGGCTGGTGGGGCAGGGCGTGGCCCTGTCCGAGCCCTGGCACCTGTCCTATCCGACCCTGATCGATGACGGCGGCGAACTCTACATGCTGCCGGAAGGCTACAAGAGCGGCGGGCTGATCCTGTATCGCTGTGTCCGTTTCCCGGATCAGTGGGAGGCGGTGGCCCGCATCGGCGAGGCGGCTGCGATCGATGCGACGGTGGTCAAGCACGACGGCCGTTGGTGGATGTTCCACGCCCTGCCCGGACCGGACGACCGGGCGATGCGCGAACTGCACATCGCCTGGGCCGACAGCCTGACGGGGCCTTGGACACCGCATCCGGCCAATCCGGTGCTGAGCGGTTTTCAGACCTCGCGTCCGGGCGGCTCGGCGTTCCTGCACGACGGCGCGCTTCATCTGCCGGTGCAGGACTGCGCTGTGACCTATGGCGCGGCGATCAATCTGCTGCGGATCGATGGGTTGTCGCCGGACGCGTTTTCGGCGGTGGTCGTGAAACGGTTTGAGCCGGGGCATCTGCTGGGCGGGTACGGCGACGGCTTGCACACTCTGTCGGGGCACGGCGACGTCACCTTCATCGATGTGAAGGGCATCCGCCAGTCGTCGGCGGAGCCATGGCTGAAGGCCGGCTTCAAGGCGCGTCGGCTGCTGGGCCTGAACGGGCCGCGCGGTCGTCGCGCCACCGGCGCCGCCGTCCATCCCAAGATTTTCGAGACCGCTTCCGTTCGGAAGGAAGGCTAGACCATGCGTATCGCCGTCGTTCTGCCGCGGGGCTGCACCTTTTGTCCGGACAAGACCAACTCGATGGAGACAGTGGTGCGCACGCTGTCGGCGCACAGCCGTTTGAACCGGCTGGTGACGCTGATCGCCGATGCCGGCGGGCCGACGCCGGCGGGCGTGCAGATGGTGACGGTGCCGGCCGGGCTGGGCCGCAAGGCGCGAAATGCGGCGGTGATGGACGTTCTGAAGAAACTGTCGCCGGACATCGTGGAATATCATCAACAACTGAAGGCGGCCTCGGAGTTGGCGAGACAACTGCCTGACGCGATCCACGTTCTTTATCGCCACACGCGGATCAAGCCGTCGCGCAATTTGATCGAACGTCTGCGATATGGTCGACGCCTCGCGCGGTTCGACCGTCTGGTGTTCGTCAGCCGTGCGGCGGGTGAAGAGTTCGCAACGGATTATCCGCGTCTGGCCGGGCGCGTTTCGTCGGTTTGCAATCCGATCGAAAGCGACGTCTGGCATGCATCGCCCGAGCAGCGCGAGAAGCTGATCCTGTTTGCGGGACGGGCGATGAAAGACAAGGGGCTGGACCTGTTCTGCACCGCTCTGGCCGAGACGCTGGATTGCTACCCCGACTGGCGCGGCGCGTTGATGCTGGGCGACTGGGACAAGCATCAGGATTGGGCTGCGCCACAGGTGCGGATGCTGGAGCGGTTCGGCGACCGGGTCGAAATCCACAAATCAGCATCGCTGGATGCGGTGCGAGCGATGACGCAGCGCGCCGCCATCGCGGTCACGCCGTCGCGCGTGCGCGAGGCCCTGGGGCTGGCCGCGCTGGAGGCCCATGCGGCGGGCGCGGCGCTGATCTCGTCGGGACGCGGCGGCTTGCGCGAAGCCAGCGGCGAATATGCGCTGTATGTCGATGTCGAGGAGGCCGGCTCTCTGACAAGCGCCATGATGCGTCTGGTCGAAAATCCCGATGAACGTCTGGCTCTGGCGCGTGGCGGGCAGACCTATGTCGAGCGGGTGCATTCGCCGGCAGCGCGCGCGGCCGAGCTGGACGCCTTGCGCGATGCCTTGGTCGAAAAGGCGTTCGTCACGCCGAAGCCGACGCTGCGCCGGCGTCCTCTGTTCGGGCCGGCGGCGTCGCTGACCCGGCTTCAGGGCTAGGCTTCAGCCTCTCCGGACAAGGCTGTCGTAGACGTGGGTGACCGCGTCGAACCGCACGCGCGTCGGCTGGTTGCCCAAGGGCGCGGCCTGGAAGTCGGCGTCAGTCAAACCGGCGGCGACGGGATCGGCGATCTTGTCGGTGTTCCAGCCCAGCAGCAGGCGACCGCCCGGGCGTAGGATGGCCGCCAGAGCCTTCAAAGCACGCTGTTGCTGGTCGGGACTGTCGACGCCATAACCCAGCACGCCGTTGCAGACGACGGCGTCGAAGCTCAGGTCCGGGAACAGCCGATCCGCCTCGCAAACGTCGCCTGTGCGATGGCGACCCTCGCGGCCCCAGCGTGCGGCGGCCGGATCGATGTCGGTGGTCCAGACCTCGCCGCCCTGCGCCTCCAGCAGGGCGTAGTCGTCCAGCGTATATTCGCGGCATCCGACCCACAGGATGCGCCCGCCGTCGGCCGCCAACGCGGGGACATAGCTGTCGGCCATCACCCGTCGGTCGGGCAAGGCGCGGATTCGCGCCGCCTTGGCGGACCGTCGCCTGCGATCGGCGTCCTTACCGAAGATCAGACCCCTGACGAGCGTTCCCAGACCCACGTGCTTCCCCTTGGACTGTTCGATACGGTTGTTATCGAGGGGGCGGCGATCTGTCTCGCGCTTTTCCGGGCGTTTCGGGTCGCCGGGCTTTGATGTGGCGAAACGACCGCCTACTGACGGCGCATGATCCAGGACGTTCCTCCCCCCGTCACGCCCACCGCCTTGCCCGAGATCGTCGTTACCGCCGCGCGTCTGCCGCCGGCGGCTGCCGACGCCGCGTTTTCCGTTGTGCGGATCGATGAGGCGGTGCTGTCCCGGTCGTCGCGTCTGGACGAGGCGTTGCGGTCCGTGCCGGCGGTGTCGCTGTTTCGACGCACCAGCAGCGCGGCGGCCAATCCGACGACCCAAGGGATTTCACTGAGGGCCATTGCGCCGTCTGGAGCGGGGCGGACGCTGGTGCTGCTGGACGGCGTGCCGCTGAACGATCCGTTCGGGGGCTGGGTCATCTGGTCCCAAGCGACGCCGGAATCTCTGGAGAGCCTGGATGTGATCCGGGGGGCGGGCTCGGGCCCCTATGGCGCGGGCGCGCTGACGGGCACGATCACCCTGCGCGAACGCGGGAAAGGCGGCGCGCTGGATGTGTCCGCGTCCGAGCGCGGCGGACTGCGGGCGGCGGGGTCCGCCTCCACGCGGCTGGGACCTTTGGCGGTGACGTTGAGCGGCTTGCGCGAAGTCAGCGACGGCTATGTGCCGGTGCGCGGGCCGGCGGCAGGCGCGGCGGACACGCCGCTGGATCTCGACAGCCGAAGTGCAGCGCTGCGGGTCGATACGGCCTTGGGACAGGCGAACCTGTCGGTCCGGGCGGCGACCTGGGAAGAGGATCGCGGATCGGGTCTGGCCGGAACGCGCGCCAACGCCAGCGGGCACAGCCTGAGCGCCACGGCGGCGCAGACGCCGATGGCCGACGGCTATGGCTGGCGGCTACAGGCATGGCGGATCGACAGCAATCTGGCCAACAGTTCGGCCTCGGTGTCGGCCGACCGCTCGACCACGACGCCGGCCAACGATCAGTTCAAGACGCCCGCGACGGGATGGGGGCTGAATGCGGCGCTGCGCCGTCGAATGACGGAGTTCGCGGGCGGACGGCTGGAGTGGGAGCTGGGCGCGGATGCGCGCTTCAACGACGGCGAGACCAACGAACTGTTCAGCAATCCGACGGGGGCCGGCTTCACCCGCATTCGGCTTGCGGGCGGGGAAACGGCGGTAGCCGGCGCCTATGTCGATGCGTCCTGGACCGCGGCCGAATGGCTGGTGGCTGGAGGAGTTCGGGTGGATCGATGGGAGAATACCGGCGGATTTCGTCAGGAGAACATGCTGGCGACCGGCGCCGTCCTGCTGAACGAGAACGACCCGGATCGGTCGGGCGAGGTGGTCAGCGCGCGCCTGGCCGTGCGGCGTGATCTGGGCGGCGGCTATGCGGCGCGGGCGGCGGCCTATTCCGGGTTCCGGCCCGCCACGTTGAACGAACTGCATCGGCCGTTCCGCGTCGGCAACGACATCACCGAGGCCAACGCCGCCCTGACGCCGGAAACGCTGAAGGGCGTGGAGACGGGATTGGCCTTCGACCGCGAGGGCGTGCGTTGGGGCGCGTCTGTGTTCTGGAACCAGATCGAGGACGCCATCGTCAATGTGACGCTCGGGTCCGGGCCGGCGACCTTCCCGCGCGCCGGGTTCGTGCCGGCAGGCGGGGTGCTGCGCCAGCGCCAGAACGCCGGGACCATCGATGCCTGGGGCGTAGAACTGACGGGGGCGCTGGACCTGTCGTCAGCCGTGTCACTGAACGCCGCTGCGTCCTGGACCGACGCCGAGATCGACGGCGGACCGTCCGCCGCGCAGCTGACCGGCTTGCGCCCCGCACAGGCGCCGGAATGGAGCGCGACGGCCGGGCTGGATTGGCGCGCGACCGATCGACTGACCCTGGCCCTGGCCGCACGTTATGAATCGAGCCGGTTCGATGACGACCTGAACAGCCGGGTGCTGGACGCCGCCGTGACGCTGGATGCGCGAGGGGAGTGGGCCCTCACGCGGAGCGCGACTCTTTGGGTGGCGGCGGACAATCTGTTCGACGAGGA
>Ga0206126_10003547_pt1 | contig 15792 bp, 16 predicted proteins | sample Helgoland_Spring_5_FD_148621 | JGI IMG/M metagenome (GOLD analysis project Ga0206126, IMG submission 148621) | Pelagic subsurface seawater microbial communities from Kabeltonne, Helgoland, North Sea - Helgoland_Spring_Bloom_20160412_1 | ecosystem: Environmental > Aquatic > Marine > Epipelagic ...
CTGCCATAATATCTAAAATTCGATATTTCTTTAAAAAGAGTATAATTTTAGAGTATAGGCAAATATATTTTTGCTTGCGATAGAAAAAAACTAGTTTTAAGCTCATTTTATAGATTTATGATATAATAATTTCTGTATTTAAACCTTCATGCAATTGCCCTGACCAGAGGGTTGGGATGTATTATGTCATTCCAAAGGGTCTTTTTGGGCTGATTATCAATACAAATCAGTGGCATTTGTAAACCATAATACAAAAGAAATAGTTATTGCTACTGCTGGCACTAAACCAAGCGATGCAATGGATTTATTGGATGATTTAGGTTTACTTTTTGGACTAGTTCCAAGCAAGATGTCATCAATAACTTCTTTTTTACATAGGATAAAAGAAGAATTAGGAGATGATTTCAAGAACTATGAAACAATTACTACTGGTCACTCTTTGGGAAGCACGTTATCTGATCTAACTGCAGTAAAAGCAAAAGATATGGGTTATAACGTTTTTGAATCAATCACTTTTGATAGCCCAGGTTCTGGTCCTATTATTAAGGCTGCAAAAAAACAAGGTTATATCTCTAAGGATGTTGATATTTCAGATATAGAATTTGATGTAACTGACGCTACGCCAAATCTTATTAATACAACAAATCTTGATGTATCAAGTGCAGAAATAAATATGGTTGTACCGCAGCCGGAAATAAAACAAAAAACAGAAGAAAAAAACAAAAAGTAGTAGTGGTTTTTTTGGTTTTATTAAATCAAGCGTAGAAAAAATCTCTAAGTCGTCAGAGAACTATTTCTCAAACCTTAAAAGGCATGGATTATCTACCTTTAGTGATAAAGAAACTAAAATAGTTAAAATAGAAGATTTATCAAGAAAAGAAGATGGCAAAACTGTACTTTCATATGATAAAGAATTAATGAACAAAGCAAAAGAATTAAATTCTAATGATGGCAGTTACGTTATGTACAGAATGGAAGAAGTTGAGCTTTCAACAAATCAAGATAGTACTAATGACGAGTTCTTAAAAATAAGCTCAGCCAATCTAACAGAATCAGGATTATATAAAGCAACTCAAGAAGACGATATAGATACTACTTCTGTAAGTACAAGCGACTCTGATGACTTTACGTATGAGTTTGAGCAAAACAACGATACACAACTCATCGGAAAGGACTTATGTATCGTTAATGATTACATCGATAATCTTTAAGAGTTCTCTCTTATCCTTAATATCCTATCTTGGGATATTAAGGACTTCCATGAAAATTATATAACTCTAACATAAAATATTCATTTTCTGGCAAGATCTTGTCTTGAAATATTGTGCTGTAATCAGATGCATAAGACTTAAAGACTCCTCCTTTTGCAATTACAGTTCTTGTACCAACTGGGGTTTTATTATGCAGCGTATGAGAAAAAATTACAGGGTAACTTAAATTACCTATCTTCATATTGATTCTCTTTCCAGAGTTTTCAGAATTAAAAATCACTTTTCCATCTTTAAGCCTAGTAATCTTTGCATCATAGATAGTCTTATTTCCACATAAAAGGGGCATTCTATATGCTAATTGATCATCAAAAACCTTAACATCATCTGGAATAAAATTTTTCGGTATTATATCTTTAAGAAGAACATTTACCTTAAAATAGCTCTCCGAGTTACTTGCAGTATCTGCAATATGTTTACTGTTAATTGTGGCATGTCTAGTTTGCCCTATACTCATTCCAACAATTACCGCATCCAGCGCAGGTGCGATTTTTTCAGAGCCCAATGGAAATGTGGATGTATTTTCTTCAATCACCAAATTATTGGCGTTTAATATCTTATATTCAACAGTCACCACATGACCACATGAAGCAATTTCCTTTTTCGGTTCACCAAATGTGATAATTTTAAAAATTGATTGTATAAAAGAATCATTGTTCATTTGGAAACCACCATCACCATCCCTAAGACTCTTATTCGCAGGCTGTAATATATTCTCTATAAAAATTCTGCCCTCATCTGTTTTCAGTACATTAACCAGAATACTCGATAATGTTTTCTCAAAGAATGTACCATTTTGTACAACTGGCTCGTCTTTTTGAGCTTCTTTAATATCACCAGATTTTGTTTTGGGGCTAGTAACAGGTGGTGTTATACCAACATCTAAAGATTGTATATTTTTTTGTACAATCATATAAATGATTCCACATGCTATTATAAATGTAAGAATCTTCTGCATATATTTAGTCTATAATTTAGTGTCAAGATTTGATTAACAAAGATCAGAGTATTTTTGTCAATTAAATATTGAAAATTAGCATCAAAAACTGCATCAAACTATTCAAGTGATTAGCAATTTGATACACTATGGTCAGTTTATCTTGAATCGTAACTTGTTATAATGACCAGATTTGCACTATATTTTTATCTCGTTATCTCATTCTTTACCATAAGCACTTTGTCATTTGCTAGTAAAATTGAACAGAGCAAATGCTGCAAGGCAACAAAGTCTACAATGAATAATTATGAGCCAAATATATTTCATCCTACAAATAATCTTCTAAAACCTACAGGAGAAGAAGCTATATATTGCGGTGAAAAAATTATAGTCAGCGGAATATTGCTTGACCAAAATTGCAACCCTGTTTCAAATGCAAAAATCTACATATGGCAAGCAAATTGTAACGGCAAATATCCATATGAGCCTCTTAAAAATACTGTTGTAGATAAAAAATTAATAGATCAAAAAAACAAAGGTAGTTTTACAGGTAACGGAATAGCTACGACAAATAATAATGGCGAATTTCATTTTATAACCATATACCCCCCTGCTATGCATGGTGAATCTTCACATATTAATATTAGAGTTGAACCTTATGAAGAGTCTAATATGCAAACTACACTTATATTAAAAGGCAAGAAAATAAAGAATCCTATATTGTACCCTTCCCTAAAGAATATTGCAGAAATAGTAGATGGCAGCAATATAGGCATCTATAATTTTGAAATTGTATTGCCAGAATAAGCTGCTAAGCCTCTTAGCTCTAAAACACCCCTTTACGTAGCTACTTCCATGCAATAGCTATTACTCATCAGAATGATTATTATCCAATGTTTCCCCAAGATTCTCTACTTCAGAATTTTTTTGAGCATTACGATAAAAGAAAAACAATCTTCAATAGAACCAGTTTGAGGAAACGTAAAACTCGTATTACTTAGATTTTTATTATCCTCTTGGTCTTGAATGCTTAAACTTCTAGAAGAATTTTTTGATCGTGGGGTTGTCATATTCATCCTTTCATCTAGTTATCTACTCCTAGTCTAACTCTGAAGTAATTATTCTTCAACCTCTATCTATAGTTAATAAGCAATGCCCATAATTGGAATTATAGTGAAATCTTACCTTTAGATTCCTTCTTTATGCTCTCAACCCCAGGCTGATCAAAAGGATTTACACCTATCATATGCCCTAATATTATTACCTCTAACATTGAATATGCTGTTAAGTAACCTACGCTCCTTGCCGATAAATTCTCAAGCAAGACGTTTCTAGTAGGAAGCCCTTTGCTAACCAAAGAATGAAGTGTTGCTTCGTAATTTGCAGTATTGATATCTTGTAATTTTTTATTTGCTATATAATCAAGCTCTTGCATATTGCATGTTTTATATGAAGTATATTCGTTGTTCCAATCTTTTATATAAAACAAGCTGTAAATTTTATCCTCCACGCCATCTAAATATAGCTGAAACATGCTATGTTGATCATTTGGTCCAAGACCTCTAATAGGCGTGATGCCTTTCTTATCCTTCCCTAATGATTCAGCTATAATTTGCGAATACCACTCTAAGTAATGATCAAATCTTTGAAGATAACCAACATTCACCATAATTGGTTTCTTAGCATCAAAAATACAAGATGCAGCGAGTGCTGACTTACTCTCTTCCCTACTCTGATACAAATCATCTAATGCAAGCTGCGCACCATCTAGATACTCGTAAACATCAACCCCAGCTACTTGCGCTATTAGGCTAGTTACATTAGTTAGACCAGAATATCTACCGCTAATTCCTGCTGTATGTTCGATAATTGTACCACTAATTTTTTTAGCAATATCCTTTAAAAAACCAGATTCTGGATTAGTAATAAAATAAAAATGTTTTCCTAGCTCAGTTGATAATCCAGACTTTTTAAATTCAGAAATCATCACACCAACTAAAGATAGAGTCTCTAGAGTTTTTCCTGAATTACTAATTGCAAGCACAGCGCAATCTTTTAGCGATACTTTAGATAGTAATTCTTCTAAAAAGATAGGATCAGTATTATGCAAATAATGAATTTTTATACCAGATTTTTCTGAGTCCTTAACAAGCCAAAGAAGAGATTGTGGATTAAGCACTGCACCACCCATTCCTACTACTATTAAATCAGAAAAACTTTCTTTAATTTCTTTCGCATAAGGAATACAAGATTCTGCTTGATATCTAGCATTATCACACGCAAATATCTTGTAAAGTGGATTTTTATTTTCAATAGAATCGATTATTTTGAAAACAGCTTGCTTTGCAGAAGATATAGCAGACTTATGTGATGCAGTATCAAGATCAAAATTTGAATATTTTATATCAATCATGATAATTTACCAAGTATAGTCAATTTATTCTTTCTTGCCTTTAGTAATCTTCATAGCCTCAGATTCAAGAACCATAGGAATACCATCTATTATAGGGTACATCAATCCAGCTTTTTTACTAATTAATACATTATGTTTCTTGTCGTATTCCAATTTATCACCAGATACAGGACACACAAGGAGTTCTAACAGAGTATTAGATAATTTCATTTGAATAAATATATAGATAGATTAAAGCTTATCTAGTGATAGAAAATACAACATCTATCACCATGAAATGCAGTTTATTGAAATACCAATAGGCTAACTAAGGTTTTTAGCACTACCCCAAGAGATTGTTTGTCCACCTTGACTTAGCACAAGCTCGCCTGAATCTTCATACTCAGCAGCAAAAAAAGACTTACCAGAAGCGATCAATTTAACAGGTTTTATCTTTCTCCCATTATGAAAATATTCCTTGGCTTGCCCACGACCCTCTGGATTATTCTTTGATGCTATTTTTGCTTTACTCATGATTCTTAATATATTTCAACTTAAGTGTATGAGAGGACATAATAAGAATCTTTGTCTCTATCGTCAAGAAAAAAGTTTCCCTATTCCCCCTCTCATTAACGAGGTAGGATCCATCCTTGAAGCCTTCTTCATCATAGTGCTAATCTGCTTGAATTGCTTGAGCAAGGTATTTACCTGCTGGATAGTCGTACCAGAACCGGATACTATCCTATTTTTTCTAGACGCATTTAGAATAGCCGGATTTTTGCGCTCTTTTTTTGTCATGGATGATACAATCGCTTCTTGATGCACAAACATTTTTTCATTAATAGAAGAATTATTTATTTTATCAGAAAATTTAGAAAGCCCTGGAATCATACCCATTATACTACTAATCCCACCTAGTTTTTTTATAGTTCTTATTTGCGATATATAGTCATCAAGATCAAATTTGCCTTTCTTTATCTTTTCTGCTGTTTTTGCAGCTTCCTTTTGATCTATAACATCTGCAGCCTTCTCTACAAGAGATACAACATCCCCCATATTCAAAATGCGTGATGCAATTCTCTTTGCATCAAACTCTTCAAAATCCTCCGGATTTTCTCCACTGCTTAGAAATTTTATTGGCTTTCCAGTGATATATCTTACGCTGAGTGCAGCACCACCCCTTGAGTCACCATCAATACGAGAAACTATTACCCCTGTAATTTCTAATCTTTCATCAAATGTTTTAGCAACAGTAACAGCATCTTGGCCAATCATTGAATCAATGACCAGAAGAGTTTCTGAAGGTTTTGTAAGTTTTTTTACTTTATCAACCTCATCTATCATTTCCTCATCAACGTGAAGACGCCCTGCACTATCGTAAATCACCACATCATAAGCTGACAGTTTTGCATCACTGATGGCTCTATTTGTAATCTCTATAGGATTTTGTCCTTTGATAATTTCAAGAGAATCTACGCCAATATTTTTTGCTAATATTTCAAGCTGCTCTTGCGCTGAAGGTCTGTAAGTATCAAGTGATACCATCAATATTTTTTTATTCTGTTTTTTTAACTTTAAAGCGAGCTTAGCAGTAGCAGTTGTTTTACCGCTACCTTGTAATCCCACAACAAGAATATTTGCAGGGGGAGTAGTATTTAATGATAATTTGGACTCTTCTTCACTAAGAGCAAGTAAATTTACTATCTCATCGTGAATAATTTTTATAACCATCTGAGCTGGCGAGACAGACCTGATGACATCTTGCCCTTTAGCCTTTGCTTTTACATTATCTATAAATTCTTTTACCACTGGAAGTGCAACATCAGCTTCAAGAAGTGCAATCCTCACGCTGCGCATAGCGTCATCTATCTGCGCCTCACTAAGTGTGCCCGTAGATTTTATTTTATCAAAAATCTTTGTAAAATTCTGAGTTAATGTTTGAAACATAATGTAATACGAATTATTGTTCTTTTGGGCTAGAATATGCGAAAACTTGTCTAAGTTCAACCGAAACTAATAACAAAGAATGCGATGAACGTAATAGATCAAAGAACTGTTGGAGTTCCAATCTCTAGTAAACTAAAAAACACTTTTAAAAAAACAAAAAATAAAAATATTAGGTTTTTATCAGAAGGAAAAGTACAAGAAGGTGATGCATCAGATGCACTGCAAAATGTAACAGACACAAGCAGCATGTTGTTCCTTCAGGAGGTATATCATCACGAAGAAGAAAAAGAAGCTCTAAAAGATTTTGGAAAGAATGCTTTAAGATCTCTAAAAAGACTGCATTTTGATCTCCTTGAAGGTAAAATTAAAAATAAACTCTTATATGACTTAAAGAACGCTTTAAACAGTAATATAGGAATTATCAATGACCCTAAACTTGCTAGTGTTGCACAAGAAATTAGCATACGCCTTGAAGTAGAAATAGCCAAAATAGAAATGAACACCATTAATTAACCTCTACAATTCACAAAACACTAATTAAGAAGATAATTTTACCATATTAGGCATTACTCAATAAATGTAAATAGAGAGATCCCGTATAATTTCGCATAGTAATGCTCCAATTTACGAAATGACAGGTTGAGGGCTGTCTTCCGCAAGTGACTTCCCCCCCGGTGTCATTCCGTAAACGACTGCTAAGGGAGCTATACGGAATCTCAACAGCAGAAGAGCCAACCTCTATGCTCTAGAGACCTCGTATAATTCTCGTACTCACGTACTCAAATTTACGAGATGACACATACCTACTTAGGTTTATCACTTGGCAACTCTTCAGATTGTTTTTCAGGTAACTCTTTAGGAGTATCATCAACTATAGATGATACTGGATTTTCGTTATTATCCTCTTGTTCTTTTTCTATATCAATTTCTGCTTCGCCTTCAATATTCTCGTCACTATCTTCACTTTCCATCTCTTCATCTTCTTCTAGATCATCTTCAATATTCTCGTCACTATCTTCACTTTCTATCTCTTCATCCTCTTCTAGATCACCTTCAATATTCTCATCACTATCTTCATCGGTAGAAATATTATCATCTTCGTCATCCTCTGACTCTAACTCTGCTTGCTGTTCCTCAGCTCCTAGAGCATAAACACATAATTCCTCTAAAGACACATTATTTTTATTTGCCAATTCTTGTAGCTTTGTTACAGCTTCCATGACTTCTGATGGTATCATTCCACCTCTTGTCTTAGAAAGCCAATCAGCTTGAAAATGAAGAGGATGATGATTCTGCTCTGGCTTACCAATATAAATGGCAAACGGAGACATCTGCCCACCAAAATCACAATTTATTGTAAATTTTTTCACTTAAAGAACACGACTAATAAAAATTGTTATAACCTAATGGTAATAGAAAATCATCCTAGGTAGAACAATTTTTATTATATTACATGCTTTATTTTTTCATGTAGTTTCAAGTTTGATGCTAATAATAAGCCATTTTTATCAGCGCATTGCCCGCCAGCTTCTGATGTAAATAGTTCAATTCCATACGAACTAATTAAAGCTTGAGGGATAATCACTGCATCAATTTTACCGCAAATTAGCAATGCAAGAGAGTAAATGTAAGAATCAAACATCCTGATATGCTGAAAATTTTTATATGATTCATTATTTCTATTATCAAAAATGGCGGTTACTACATTTTCAATATTATTTACACCAGAAACTCTAACTCTTGTTGCGCCAGTAAAATTAGAAGCATGACGTTCAACCCAAGCACCCTTCCCTCTTTCTGCATAATAAATCTCTCCAAACGCAGGAAAATTTATTACAGATACTTCTGGTGTGAATTTTCCACTTACAGTATTTTTTTGAGAAATCACAGTAACCATAATTCCAAAAAATGGTAATGCTCGTTCAAAATTTTTCATATCACCAAGCACTTCCACTAGCAAAACTTTACCAGAAATATCACCTTTTGGTACATCATCAATATTAGTAATGATATACTGTGAATATCCACTGAGCGCATCTGTTACGGTTTGTAGAGCTTTAGAGTAGGATTTTTTGCAGAATCCCTCTGTCCCCCTTTCCGATAGTTGCAAATTTTCAAGTTCACAATAATCTCTTTGTAAAAATCTTGAAGCTTTTCTTGTAGCGTCAATAATCAGGCTTGTATCATTTTGCATTATTTGGCTCTTTCTACGAATGTCATGTCTTCTGTTTTTACAACTATCTTTTCACCCGTTACAAGGTATGGAGGCACCATGATCTTTAAACCGTTTGTAAGTATAGCTGGCTTATAAGAAGAAGTAACAGTTGATCCTTTTATTACAGGGTCAGTTTCTGATATATCAACTATTACAGTGGCTGGTAATTTTATGCTCAAAGGAGTATCCTGATAAAACTCTACGTCAACATTCATGCCGTCTGTAAGAAATGGAAGTCTTTCTCTCATCATATCTTTACTAAGCATTTTTTGTTCAAAAGATTTAGGATCCATGAAGACAAGATGTTCGCCCTCAGCATAAAGATACTGCATAGTTTGACGCTCTAGAAATGCTTTCTCTACTGAATCGGTCGAACTAAATCTTTTATTTAGCTTATTACCAGTACGTAAATTTTTCATCTCAACTTGTACATAAGCGCCACCCTTCCCAGGTTTCGTATGATCGGGGTTTTTTATAACAGACCAAAGTTCTTCGTTATAATCTAAAACATTTCCTATTTTTATATCGTTAGCTGAAATTCTCATATATCTATATTTCTTAAAAATTATGCATTTCTCAAGTGATTATTTTGAATTAAATAAAGTCAAAATTGGAGCAGAAATAAAAATTGACGAATAAGTGCCAATAAATATTCCTACAAAAACCAACACACTGAAACTCCTTATCGCCTCACCTCCAAGTGTTATTAAGGCAAGATTAGCAAGCAAGGTTGTAAACACTGTGATTGTTGTTCTAGATAATGTCTCGTTTACGCTCAAATTGATAATATCACTAAAAGCCTTCTTATTATATTTACGCAAATTCTCACGAATTCTGTCATAAATTACTACGGAGTCATTAACAGAATAGCCTATCACAGTAAGTATTGCAGCAATAGTGCTTAGGTTAAAATCATATTCTGTTATACTCATAAACCCTAAACTTAGAATAACGTCATGAAGCAACGCAATCAGCACGCCTATTCCAAAATTCCACTCAAATCTTATCCATATATAAATCATAATGGCAAGAAATGATAGAACCATAGCCATAATACCGGACTTAATCATCTGATCTCCTACTTGAGGCCCCACAAAATCCACCTTTCTATAATCAAATTCATATGAAAAATTCTTTTGTAATGCTTGCTTAATAAGAGTTATATTCTCCATCAATTTCTCTTCATCGCTAACACCAACCCTAATAGATAAATCTCTTGATGTACCAAAATTCTGTAATACGACTTCACCTATATCTAGCTGACCAAGAACATCACGCATTTTAGCAAGATCTGGTTCTTCGTTAGTTCTAACTTCCATGCTAATACCACCGATAAAATCAATACCAAAATTGAATTTATAAATTCCTGCCCACGCTAGGCTTAAAGTCAACAAAATTATCGACAATCCATAACTAAAGGACTTAATACCCATAAAGTCAAAGTTAGGTTTTGCTGGAAAAAATCTTAAAGGAAATATTCGCATTATTTTTTATAAAAAATCAATGAAAGCCAATCTAATACAATATTACAAAAGATGCAAGGTCAACCGCTTCTGACAAATGAGTATTACGAGGAATCACACAATAAATAATAGGTAGAGGCTTTTATTACTCTGTTACTGATTAGATGACCAATCTGGAGAAGATGCATCATGTGGAGTTGGTATGATGCGTTCATTATGCCCTGTAAAATCAATAGTATATATCCGATTTAACCCTTTTAATTGAATATTTTTCTGATTCTTAGGTCTTGTACCTTTTGTAAATGCAAGTACTCTACCATTTTTTGCCCATGATGGACTTTCGACCAAATACCCTTGAGCAATAAGCCTTTCAGACCCGTTATTTTCTAGGCGCATAACACCAATGGTAAAACCGTAATCTCGAGTAATTTTTGTAAAAGCAACATAGTTTCTGCTAGACCAATTTGGCTCTGCATATACTCCCAACCCAAGACTGATTTTTTGTTTATTTGATCCATCTCTATTCATTAACAGAATTTGACGAGATCCGTACATATCCGAGTTATATGCGATCTTACTCCCATCAGGAGAATAAGTAGGAGAAGTATTTATACTAGCACCTTTCGTGAGTTGTTTTATTTGTTTTGTCTGTAAGTTAATTTCATATATGTGTGTTTCCCCATCTTTTGCAATAGACATTACTGCATATTTGCCATCCGGAGCGAATCTTGGTGCAAAAGACATTCCTTGGAAATCACCAATAAGATTACTTCTTTTTGTGTTTAAATCCATCACATGTACTTGAGGAATCTTGTTCTTGTAAGAAAGATAGAGCAGCTTCTTTCCATCTGGGGAGAATCTAGGAGTCAAAACTAGGTCTATTCCATCTGTTAGATATTGATGATTTTCTCCGTCATGGTCCATGATAGCAAGACGTGTTTTACGATCAAGATACTCACCAGTTTCAGAAACATACGCTATATGAGTACTGAAATAACCCTCATAGCCAGTAATTTTGTAATATATTTTATCTGAGATCTTATGAGATACTTTCCTCCATAAAGATTCTGGTAATTCAAATGTTTCACTAGCTAATTGACGTTCTAAAATACTATCCCATAATATGAAACTTATTTGTAACTTTTGCGAAGGAAGCCTCGTTATATGACCATTAACAAGCAAAGTAGCATTGATTTGCTGCCAAGAAGCAAAAAGAGGTGTATGATTTGCACCAATTTTTTGCTCAATAAATGCAGCATGTGATATAGGTCTAAACATCCCAGATCCCTTCAGATCATTCCCTATTACATTGATTATTTTTTCTGACATTTTTGAATCCACATCTCCAAATATCGCAAAATCATTAATTGCAATAGCAATAGGGTCGCTATGACCTTTTGTTATATGAATAGTTTTAGCAGTAGATGTAAAGGGGAGTAAGAGTATCAAATTTAATATTGATGCTACCAGAAGTATTTTTTTCATATTTTTATATATTATAGTCAATTTAGATAAAAACAGGACTTGAGCACAAAGAGCGAAGAGTAATGACATCCCGATTCAAAATAAATTGACTATATAATTTCTTAATATGGAAGAATTATATGAGTCCATTTATTACTTCTTTGGGATTCCCAGCACAGCTATAATCGAGTACATAAACTCCTGCTCCTGCCTTCCGTAAGAGAGCCTTTTCGCAAACTACACGAAATATTTCACCCACAACTCTGATTATATTATACAGCTAATGTGATTTAGGTCTAGGTAAAGTAACAGAGCCTGAGAAAATTTAACTATGCGTGTTTGAATTGTTGATCCATGTTAAAAAGAAGAAAATAGCTCCTATTAATGCAGAACATGTGAAAAACATAAAAGCTGCTGACCATCCTATATTATCAACTAACATCCCAACCGGAATACCAGATAGACCAGCTCCTACATACCCCATAGTGCCGACTAATCCATTGGCAGTACCTACTGCTTTTTTTGATGCAAAATCCGCAGATGCAACTCCTATCAACACTTGAGGACCATACACAAAAAACCCAACAAAAATTAATGCAATTGCACTAAAATCATATTGCCATCTAGGCATTTTCCAAAAAATAATTAATGCACCCGCTAGGCAAAGCATGAATAAAGCCCCTACAAAACCACGCTTTCCATGGAATATTTTATCTGACAACCATCCAGCTGTGAATCCTCCAGCCAATCCTATGACCTCATAAGAAGCAACCTGCCAACCAGCTTGAGATAAGGAAATATTCTTAAACTCTTTTAAAAACAATGGAATCCAAGAAATAATACCTATACGTACTATGTAAACACACATATTAGCAAGACATAAATACCATATATTCTTGTTGATAAATACCTTACGAAAGATTTCTATAGTGGTAAAATGGCTATTTTCAAATTCCGTGAACTCTTCATCTCCTTTATACGTCTCAACGGGTGGGAATCCGAGATCTTTTGGGGAATCACGTAACATGTTAAATAGAATATAAGAAACAATCGCTGCAATAATAGCTGGTATAAAAAATGCATATCTCCATCCGAAATGTGTAACTAAATACCCAGAAAATATTAATGTAATAGCTCCACCTATCTGATGCGATGCAGCGCCAAGTGCCCACTTTCTACCAAGTTCTTTAGGTGCAAACCAGTGTGTAAGCATCCTCGCAGCAGGAGGCCAACCCATTGACTGAAACCAATTATTGAAAATTAAAAATATACCAAGAAACCACAAACTATACGAAAACCCTAAGCAAAATGTAATCAAGGATGAAATAAATAATCCAATAGGCATGAAATATCTAGCATTGGACTGATCACTAATATATCCATTTATAAACTTACCAACTCCATATACTACAGAGCTCAGTGTTAATATCCATCCAAGCTGGGTTTTCGTATAACCAAATTCTTCCATGAAAGCTGGCATGATCATGTTGAAATTTTGTCTGCATAGATAATATGTGCCATACCCAAAAATGATCGTAATTAGAATTCTAAGACGCCATCCGTTGTATCTCTTACGTTCTTCTATACCAAGCGATGTTTCCTTCATGATGATTCAGTTGTACAATTATTTTCTTGAGATAAAGATTGAAGCGTGGCTAAAAGAGAAGAAACCTAATCTTATTACATCCAATCTAAAAAGTAACAAAATGGAGCGGGTGAAGAGATTCGAACTCTCGACTTCGACCTTGGCAAGGTAGCGCTCTACCCCTGAGCTACACCCGCTCTAAAAACACATAATTCCAATCAGCAATCTGTGTTCACTTAGCAGAATACAAAAATAGAAAAAAAGATCAAGTAATAAATACTTCAAATCTTAGAAATTAGTGAGCCAGTAGCAGATACTGTAAATTAAGTTAAGTATCGACTCTTCTAGAATTTAAGTTTTAATTTGAGAGCAGCTTGATGTGCAATATACTTGTCTGCAATCATCGCATCATAATCTATTTCATACTCCCATTTATCATTTTTTAGCAATCCAAGCCCTACACCTGCATTATAAAGTGTTCTAGACTTTCTAGGAGTATGCGGTATCAAACTATCTGTGGTAGATCCATCTGCTAATAAAATTGATCCTTTTATCGGCTTGTTTAACAAACCATACTTCACATTACCATGGATCGATGGCGACAACACCGTATTATTATTTAGATCTATATGACCACGCATTTTTGCGCCCAATATCACTTCAAACTTTTCAAACGCCTTGCGTTTTACATGCAAATCTTGTACCAAACATCCTTTCTCTATGTACTCTACACCTTCTAATCTATTAAATTCAAATCCAAAAATTGGGGTTAAAGTCATATTATCCGTAATCCTATTATTATATCCCATTAGGATTTCACCACCCCAAGACATCATGTTATAACTTGCCTTAGCAATGGTTCTATTATGACATTCAATCCTTGTCTCTTCATTCTTTATCTTGCTCATTCCTATAGACGCCACACCATTCATAAATAACTGCTTTGTTATTTCATACGTACCATACAAAGATGCTACATAGGAGTTTACCATTGTTTTATCACCGATATTCTGATCTTTATGATTTATCTCAGTTCTCATAACACTTGCAGATACGCCAAGTGCTGCATAATCATTAATCATGCTATCGAGCCCCATCACTCCACCATAATGGTGCAAGATATATCCAGGCGCATTATTACTTTTCTTTTGATGCGCCATAGCATATAAAGGTGTTACCCACGCTCCATATTTCTTCACTGCATCACCCGCTGCAACACCAGACACATGATCTCCATTATCTGCAACACCTATCGGTGGTGGCGCAGCTTCAAAATCTTGCAGATGCATGGCCCTATCTTCTGCTGCCTTTGTTGATGTTTGCGTCACTTGCTGAACCGATGAATTAATTGGTGAAGCATTTAACGACACACCGTTTGGATTTGTAAGCCTTTCTAACGACTCCTCTCCTCCATCTGCGCCTTTGCGTACTATCGTATTTGCTAATTGTGTTATTAATTCAGGATTACCTCCTGCAATCAGCGCTATATTCTGACTCTGACCAGGTAATATCCCTTGTATAATTTCTGCTATACCAGATTTCAATCTCTGGTACATAACTCCCGTCCCCTCATTAAACTTCCAATCAACAAAAGGGCTTGAATTGATTGTAAAATTATCATGCAGTTTTAATTCGCCTCCGTTCTTTTCAAAGAAAATCACAGACCTTGTTTTCTTATCACCAAATTCAGGAGGCAATTCAACATCAGGGTCATCAGTGATGTTAATCACTAATTCTTTTGAGTTAGTAAAGTCAATAGAGTCTCCGGCCTTAGTCATGGCAATATTTCCGATCTTAAATACACTATCTTCACCACTTCCTTCTTTGAAAAACGTAGTATTAATCGTTATTGTTCCATTAGGGTCATCATGAACAACCGAACCACTATATGTCGTTGTAGTCTTCCCAAGATTTAATGTTGGATTATTTAAATGGAACGTGTTGCCAGAGACTGCTATGCTTGTATCACTTAAAAAATCAAGAACTGAGCCATTCCCAAAAAATATCTCATCAGAAGTAATCTGAGATTTATTAAAAGATATCTTAGTATTCAGTCCAAACTCTATTTTCTTAGAAGCAGGAAGTGAAGCATTCAACTCTACAGTACTATTATCACCGATTGTCACTTCATCAGAAGTAACGTCACTATTTAACTTAATATTACCGCCTGCACCAAGAGTAATCTTCTTAGAAACAATAGGGGCATTCACTGTGGTTTTTGCATTATCCCCAAAAGTCACTTCATTTGTTGAGGTTACATTACCATCTAATGTAATATCGGCATCTGTACCAAAGTTTAACTTATTACTCGCATTCACTACCTTCAATGTTGCTATAGCCTTATTACCAAATACTATATCCTTAGACGATATCTCTGCATTAGCTGTAGTCTTAGCATTATCCCCAAAAGTCACTTCATTTGTTGAGGTTACATTACCATCTAATGTAATATCGGCATCTGTACCAAAGTTTAACTTATTACTCGCATTCACTACCTTCAATGTTGCTATAGCCTTATTAC
>Ga0206126_10003550_pt1 | contig 15783 bp, 16 predicted proteins | sample Helgoland_Spring_5_FD_148621 | JGI IMG/M metagenome (GOLD analysis project Ga0206126, IMG submission 148621) | Pelagic subsurface seawater microbial communities from Kabeltonne, Helgoland, North Sea - Helgoland_Spring_Bloom_20160412_1 | ecosystem: Environmental > Aquatic > Marine > Epipelagic ...
CACACAGAGGAATCACTTAAATCACCAACTATAAATTCATCAGCAATATTCTTCATATCAATAAATTCATGCTCCTTGATATCAACTCCTCTTACCCAATAACCCTCTTCTTTAAGACGTTTTACCATTGCGCCACCAATGAAACCACCCGCGCCACAGACTAAAATTTTCTTCATTACGGTCTCCTATTAAAATTTAACGCTTTCACAATTTTACCAACTAAAATCATTAATTTCTTTCCAAAGAAAGAAAAAAATCTTCAATATCTTTTCATCGCTCGAGCAATCGCAACCTGTTAAATGATCCAATCTCTAGAATATCCTAAGGTAGGTTTTCTAAAATGATTGGAACAAGGGCTTCGGAGAGAAGGCTTGCTCCAAATGAAGATGTCAAGTGATCATCGTCACGATAAATAGGCCTCCCGTTAATAGCAATATTACATCTACCTAGTTGTTGATCACACAGTACTTTAGACGGATTAAATACCTTAATATTTTTATCACTTATCTCTGCCAAAGCTTTTGACATCACGCCATTACGTTTTTGGTAAACTTGCAAGCTTGTAGAGTTTATGCAATCTACTACGTCTCTATTTTTACATTTAGCAAGATAATGAGGTACATTTATCCCAACCTCAGGAATCGTATTGATGACAATAACCTTATATTTTCCAGACAACTCAACGATCTTAGTTTTAATCTGATTAATCACTCTAGATTTTCGTTCTTTGTGATTTAGAACGAAGCTAGTATTGCTCGAATCAAAAACGTCAATCGCCAGTGAGTCCCCGTATTCAACCCAACCCTCCTTATTGTCAAATCTAGAGCCTTCAATATAGGCAGCAAATCTGGAAGATATAATAATTAATTCTGTGTCGACTAGCTCAGCAAACTCTAACATATCATGTACGTAAGAATTACAAGAATTGTAATTAGTATTTAATCGATAAAACCCTTCTAAGCCTATGCAACCAGGGTCATTTACAGCATAAGAGGATACTGAATTTTGAAATAATCCATTTTGGATCTCATAGCTTATGGAGCTCGAATGGCTGTCCCCCACTATCATCACCTTTGCCTTGCTATTAATTAGGAATTGATCACAACCTTTGACGGGGTGCGTAACTCTTTCCCCTCTGAGAGAGCATTTAGAAAGCATGGGATTCTTATCGTTGGTAGACTCAAGAATTTCAAGCGTTCCATCGTCAAATCTTCCAGGGAGACCTTTAGTGGCAATTCCAAGACTGCCGATTAAAATAATGATTAGAGTGGCTGAAAAAGATAAAGAGAAAACCTTCATTCGACTTTTGATCAGTCCGCCTGAACCTCTAAAAGGTCGCTCGATGAATCGCCAGGACAAGTAGGCTATTACTAACACAGACATACACATTACAGACAGCGTCAATGTCGAAACCAGTGGGTCTAATGATGCAAGTCGCCAATATGCGAAAATTGGCTGATGCCATAAATACGCGCTGTAACTTAGAAGGCCAACAAAAACTAATGGTTTAAAACTCAGTAAACTGTACACGAAAGTTGTTTCTCTGGAATACCGGAGTATCACCGCGGTCCCCATAGTAGGCACCAGAAGGTAAATACTTGGCGTAGGAGTTGTTTCATCAAGAATGAATATAGACGCCACAATGAGCGAAAAACCCAGCAAAGTAATAGCTCCATGGGCCTTATGCTCTCTTACTGGTCCTAACAAAGCAACCAAGCCCCCCAAAATAAGCTCCCAAGCCCTTGTGGGTGCTAGGTAGAAATTCGCGCTATGATAGTTTCGCCAACCCCACTCACTTAAAAGGAGACTTGAGAAAGCCAATAACAATAAAACCTTTATGATTGTTTTCCTCTGAAACCTAAAGCACCACAAAAGAAACAATGGGAAAATTATGTAAAATTGCTCTTCTACCGACAAACTCCAGGTATGAAGTAGGGGCTGTTCCTCAGAAGCTGGAGAGAAATAATTACCCTCTTTCCAAAAGAAAAAATTCGAGACAAATAGAGCTACCGCGATAAGACTTTTAGAGAAGTCAATATACTGTTCAGGGAACATATACAAATATGCCAGAGGAACAGTGCAGATAGCACAAAAATATAAGGCAGGGAATAATCTCCTGATTCGCCGCTCATAAAATTTTGAAAGGCTAAATTTATCAGCTTCTAAATCAGCTATTAAAATTTTGGTAATTAAAAAACCACTGATTACAAAAAATATGTCTACGCCAATATATCCACCTGAAAATGCAGAAAAACCAGCATGGAAGAACATCACCGGGAGAACAGCGATGGCTCGCAAGCCATCAATATCAGACCTGTAACTCAGCATTACTTAAACACCATAATCAAATCTTTTAAGTTAACAAGGGGAAAATCGAGACTATAAAAAGTACTCTCTTTAATCACTTTCAGTAGTAACGTGGATTTTATTCTGGTTAATATCATTCACTTACAATCAACACATAGTGCATGTGTAACTAGTGTGTAACTCACCATCCACTTTGCACGTTTTTTCTACACTTTTGTAACTATTGCAATTCAATAGTTTACGCAAACTCTTGTTGCACATTGTAAGACGAGGAGTGTGCTAAATCCATACACGTTCTTCTGTTAATTCATTCACTTGTTCTTCTGTGTCACTCATCTGCCAAACTGCGCTTGCTGTTCAATAAAGGGCATCTAACTCACCATATTCAACAGCTTCACGCACTTTAGCTAATACATCAGCAACCTCTGCTTCTGTTGCTAGTTCGATAGCATTCTTACCTTTGGCAAACTCTAGTGGCTTGTTTCCGTAGCGCACTACAAGGTTTATCTTTCCATCAATACTAGCAGTCCACCAACGCTTAACACGTTTCGGAACTTCTACTTTGCGTTGGTTACCATCTTCATCAGTAACCCACTTGTGCTGCGTATGTGTGCAGTCTTTATTAGCTGCAGGTTGGATTTTTTCATCAATCTTTGCAATTAGCTTGCGACGACGAACTGCAATAGCGTTATTGTTACCAAGTGGATTAAAAGCAACAAAATTCAATGTATCAAGTACAGTCATAACAGCCTCCTTGTTAGCTAAAAGCATTGTGCTTTCAGAGTTCGAAGGCTGTCATCCGAAGATTAATCATCAATGTTCAGAAACTTATCTAGCTTGGATTCATCATCTTTAGATGCTGCCGTTGCATCTCTGCTAATGTTGTACATTGCTAGTTAAACCAACTCTCCATTACGGTTGCATTCTCGATATCTTCAAACTTCGTAATCGTTACACCATACCTTAGATAGCGAGAATCAAGAGTATGTTTAAATTCATAAAATGGATCCTCATTAAGATAATGAATGCTTTTATTCGAATAGACTAACTCTTCGATTGCGAACATCATTTCTGAATAAATTTCGTTTGGAAATGATCCTTGGAAAGTTGTAATAATAAAACCACATTTATAGCTATCTTGTAGCTCTGTAGAACTACTAAACGTCGAACCATATGAATTTATGTAAGCGCTTTTTAAATGGTAACTTATAACTGGGTCGTGCGAAAAATAAACGACACTCCCATCACACGCACTTACTTCTTTCTCAAGGTGAATGAGTAGTTCGTAAATAGGAGTGTTCCAGCTATTTTTGGTCGTATTTTTATGAAAATAGACATTAGACAACCCCCCAAAATTGCCAATGAAAACTAAACATAATCCAATTATCCAATATCGCTTAAGTTGCGGTTTAATTTTAACTGAGCCAAGCCAAATAGCTTGAAACGGTGTGGCGATCACTAGATTTCGGAACTTAGCACTAATGCCACTTATTACTGCAAGAACTATAAATATAGCGTAAGGGATTAGCTTACTGTCCTTTCTCGTGATTGAAATTGGTTGCGATATTAATGCTATAATCATAGCTACTGTAAAACCTATTGCCCCTACTAGCCCTGCAATTGAAATAGGAAATACACCTTGATTAGAAAATTGCGTTATAAACACACCAGCAAGACTTGAGAAAAGGGATCCCATTTGGCTACCCCCATTTGGTAAATGGACAGTGAGAAAAACAAGAAGTTGAGGCGCATAAATAATTGCCACAAAAACCAAGCTAGCAGCAGCATATTTTAGCTTTAAGTTAAAACGCATATTGCTCTCAAGCCAATACAGTAAAAAAATGGCTGGAGAAATTAAAAATGAAATATAACCTATATATCCAAGAATTATTAAACCAAATGCGAGTTTTGCCCAATAGCGCACATCTTCTTTATCTGGCGTGATGCATAACCACAAGAGAACTGGAAGAAAATATGCATACCACCTTATACTTGTCCCCCAAAGCAGTATTGCTGGGCTTGTAGCAAGCAAAAGAAATGTAAGTGTTGCAGCTCGGTTTCCATATTTCTTAACCATAGATTCGCCGACATAGAAAAGTGCGAAACAAATTAAAATCGCTGAAATAACACGAACAGCCACCCAACTACCGAATAGATCGTATAAAAGAGAATTAATTAAGTAGGAGAGCGGAGGATGCACGTCAGTTGATTGCGTGAATAAAAACGCTGAAATTCCATATCGCTCAACAATATCAATATTAAAATACTCATCATCAAACCCATACGAATTCAAAGCAGTACTTACGTAAAGAATAGAGGCCAAAAAATAAAAGACATACCTTAAATTCATAATGACGTCCTCTTAAAAATATTATTTGGAATAATACTTATCAACCACATAATAGCCCGCCAAAACGAAGGCACATAGACTTCGGCTCTCTTCGCATCGATTACTTTAATAATGGTTTTAGAAACAACATTTGGCTTAGCCCACAAAAAACCTTTTTTAAAATCACTTGTCATAGGCGTATCCACAAACCCTGGCTTGATGGTAACTACAGTGATATTTGATTTATACAACCGCTGTCGTAAACCAGATGTGAATGCGGTCACCATCGCTTTGGCTGATCCATAAACATAGTTGCTGGCTCTCCCTCTATCGCCAGCAACAGAAGAGATGACGCAGATAGTGCCGCTTTTTTTAGCCTCAAATCTATTTGCAATTAGCGTTAATAAGCTGATTGTGGAGAGTGCATTAGTTTGAATTTCAGCTAGTGTTTCGTGCACACTTAGCTCACAGCTTTTTTGATTTGAAAGTGTGCCATGTGCTATCAAAACGATGTCGACGCCTTCCAGTGCATCATCAGCGAAATCCAGTAACTCCTCATGCTTATCCATACCATTAAGATCAGTGCAATATGTCGTTACTTCAGAAGCACCACGCACTTTAAGATCTGATGCTATGACTTGAACGTGCTGTTCATTTCTAGCAACCAAATGCAAAGCATCGCCTCTCGCGGCCCAAATTCTTGCACACTGCTCCGCAATTGCAGACGTTGCGCCAATGATTAAAATTTTCTTCATGCTAATCCTAAGCGTTTTGATTGCGCCGAACTGAACTTTCCAGCTGCACCATATTGTGCCCTTACTGCCTCAAATTTTTCCCAGTTTGGATATGTAGCTTTAAAAGTGCTTTCGTGCATCACTGCATCTTTCGTTAGGTACAGCCGTCCACCCATATCTACTACCATATCTTCAAGTTTTTTCACTGTCTTAATCGCTGTTTCTGAAGCCTTAAAGTCTAGCGCTAATGTGTAACCTTCGATTGGAAACGAGAGAAGGTTCTCATTGCCAGTTCCAAACTGCTTAAGTACTGCTAGAAATGAACCTTCGCCGCTATTAGAGATTTCAGTTAAGAGCTTACGCATATTTGCGACTCCATCGAGCTTAGGCACAACACACTGAAATTGTACAAACCCCTTTTTACCGTACAACCTATTCCACTCACCAATCGCATCCAACGGATAAAAGTAAGGCATAAGAGTAACTGTCTGACTTAGGTTTTGCCTTGATTTGTGCCAATAAGCGGCGTTAAAGGCCTTCACTGTTAGACTGTTAAGTAACGCAGATGGAGTAGAAAACGGAACAGAGACTTTCTGTCGTATATCGATATTTAACCCACCTTGCTCAGCGTGTTCACCAAGCATTATCACGCTACGTCCAAGGCTTTTCCCTTCGCTAAGGCAATCTATCCATGCAACGCTGTAAGTAGCATCGTTATTGATTTCAAAGACTTCACATGCTGCCTCTATACAGTTTGCCTTAATTGTTTTTTGCGAAATCAAAGAAGATCCGATGGGAAGCAGCTGTATAGTTGCATTGACGATTATTCCAGTAAGCCCCATACCACCGCATGTTGCATGAAACAAATCTGCATGATGTTGTGGTGATGCTGTAACAACTTCTCCAGTGCCTAATACCATTCTTAGGGACTTAACGTGCTGCCCAAACGTGCCAGCTGAGTGATGGTTTTTTCCATGCACATCACTCGCAATTGCACCGCCTAACGTGACATAGCTAGTTCCAGGAGTGACTGGTAAAAACCATCCGCTAGGAACAATGACTTCCAATATCTCTCGTAGAGTTATGCCCGCCTCAGCTGTTAGCTTTCCAGTCGCCTCGTCAAACTCGATAAAGTGATTGATGTATGTTGTCTGCAAAACGTTTAATGCGTTAGCGCTGTCCCCGTAACTGCGTCCCATACCACGTGCTAAAACGCTATTCTTTTGCTTTGCAATAAATTCCAACGATGTGAACGATGTCGGCGTATGCAAGTATGCATCTTGTTGAGGGTATCTTCCCCATCCGTAAATCTTGGTTAATTTAGTCATGAAACAGCCTCGTTAGTACTGTTCACAAACACGTATTTCTTATCTAACTGGTACTTAACGTAAAAACCAATAGATAGTCCAATGATACCTCCGATGTAACGCATAACGTCAGTATCGTAAATAAGGTGGAAAGCGTATTCAGTGCCCCAGAAAATAAGCGTCGTAATAACGCCCATTGCGCTATAAAAAAAAAATAACTTGCCGTCGTGTACTAAGTTCTTGCTTGTAAAGTTGAAGATATATCGTTTCTCTAAAAAATAGCGAAGCGGTAAACCCATGGCTGTACCAACTAAGATAGAAATTTCAACGAAGAGTGGACCTTTGTAGATCCAATTAGATAGCATTTGTGATCCTATGTTTATAGCAGTTGATAATACTGCAAATAGCGTATACAAAACGGCAATTTTTGTGGCTGTTTTCGTCATTAAACGTCAAACCCAATTGCGGCATAGATAAAAACTAAAGCAGTGATAGCAGCTACACTTAGACTCGTCTTGTCTTTTGCGGCAAAGACGATTGGGTCATCGTGCATCTCGCCTCGAGAAGATTTCAACCAAATCCAGCTTACCCAAAATAATAGAATTGGAATTAATAACCAAATTGCTAAGGGCTGCGCGTACAACGACATTACATTTTCACTTCTCAAATATAGTGCGATAACTAATGTGGAAATGTAGCCAGAAGACACACCCAATGCTTGCAGTAGCGGCGCATCGGTAACTAAGTAACCTCTACCATGAGCACTATTTTTACCTTCTCGCGATTGGACTAATAGCTCCGCATAGCGCTTTACGAGCGCTAATGATAAAAAGATAAAAATTGAAAAAGCTAAAAGCCAAAAAGAAAGTGATACGGATACGGCGGCGGCACCAGCAATAATACGCATAGTATACAGTGTGGCTAATGTTAGGCAGTCAACTAGAATCAATCGCTTCAGACTAAATGAATACGTTACAGTCAGAAAAAGATAGACTAACAGCACAAACAAAAAATCTGCGCTAACTAGCGCTCCCAATAATAAGCTAGCTGCGATTAGTAATGGTGCCGCAATTACACCATTTGAAACTGATAACTTTGCTGAAGCAAATGGACGAAATCTCTTTCTCGGATGGATTCGATCACTTTCCAAATCCAAAAGATCATTGGTTATGTAGACTGACGAAGCACACAAGCTGAATGAAAAGAATGCAATTACTAGTAAAACAAGAGACTGCGCATTTCCAATTTGATGTGCTGCAAGCAATGGCACAAATAAAAGCAAATTCTTTAGCCATTGATGGATACGTATTGCTTTAAGCCACACTGCAATACGAGTTTGCTCTGAACGAAATACTTGTGTCACAGAAGTGAGCGTTGACGCCTTTTTTAAAACATTTTCACTTGCATTAACTACTATTGCATTAGAAGCGCCAGCCCACACTTCCAAGTCATCATTGCTATTGCCAGCGTAGTCATAGCCTTCCACACCATAACGTTCTTGCAATGCATTTCGCTTACGAGCACTTTTAAGGTTAGTCTTAGAATCACTTGCAATAAACGCATCGAAAAGATCGAAATGTCTTACAACTGCTTTTGCTATTTTTTCGTTTGCAGCAGTGCTTAAAACGATCTTTTTTCCACTTAGCTTTTCCTCTTCTAACCAATCAATGAGAGGCTGATTGTACGGCAGTGTTGTTACATCAAACTCGGAGTGCTCTGCAACTTTCTGCTTTAGATGCGCGATACCTTTGAATAACCAAAATGGTAAAAGTAATAGAAGGTACGGCTTGTTGCGTACTAATGTCAGTACAGACTCATGCAAGGTGTCGGTTAGAGTTAAGGTGCCGTCTAAATCAACAGCTATGACTTGGGCTTCGTTCATTTATGTAAGCACCTTAGGTAAAAGGTTAAAATGATTTTTTGAACAACAAGACATTACTGCTGTTTAACTTTTCTACCGTCAGCTAGAGCACCTTTGAGCATGCCAGCAGTAAAGCCAAACTCTTTGCACAGACGCTTTACTTCTTTCAATAGTTCCAATGCTGTAAGTAATTGATATAATACATTGAATTTTACCCTATGTAACATTTATGTAACTTTATTGCCATTAAGTAATTCTTTATTCCAATGCAATCCGATAATATCAATCACTTAGTGAGATACAAGTTACATTCTATGTAGGTGCAAATAAAGGGTAGGATTTCAAATCATTTTGTTTGGAAAATATCTCTGCTGTTTACAGTTTAAGCATCTGTTTTTTGAACTGATTTAATATAATTGAAGGTGATTATTAAATTAATCTTCAATCAATCTCTCACCAAAACTAATTACTTTATCTTCACTGTAGCCAATTGCTTTGTAAAAGTTTATTGCTTCTTTGTTATCTGCTCTGATTTGAAGGTTTAGTTTTGGGCAACCTTTATCAATAAGTATCAGTTCTCCAAATTCTAACAACTGTTTTCCAAAGCCACTTTTTTGGAATTGAGGAAGAACAGCGAAGTAGTTTAACCATCCTCTGTGTCCGTCATAACCAAACATAGCAGTAGCAATTATTTTGTTTGAGAATACACCGACAAAAAATAAATCTTTTTGTGTGTTTGCTTTACGTTGAATATCTAATTTTGGGTTATTCCAACCTCTTATTAAACCGCATTCTTCCCAAACATGTATAACTTCTTCCATGTCTGCATGATCATAAGTTCTTTGGGGCTTGTATTGGCTTTATCAATGCGTTCTTGTAGTCACTTTCAAAAATTACTAGTTGGCTTCTTCTGCCTGTTGTACCACTCACTCAAAATTTATTTTTTCTGCATAATGAATATATCGTGTTCAATTCTCCACTGTAAATTCATGCGTCTTGCCCAATCAACTAAGTAATCAACCGATGGATATTCCGCATAAGTATCGTTAACTGGTAAGAAGCATCTAACGTCGTCAATCAAAATAGTTAGTTTATCGAAATTACTGAAATTTAGTTCGATTGCACTTAGCTCGTCTTCAACTGGACAGTCTTTTTCTCCTTTGAACGTAATTCCTGCAGAATAGTGTCCATCAAGCCAAAAATTAATATTTCCACTTAATGTGGGCAAAAGTGACGGAAATACATTCTCACTAACGTCATTAAATAAGGTTACATTTTTCCCTTCGAAACGCTTGCACGCAGATGAATAGAGTTTTGGTTCAGGCTCAATAGAATATACGTGGGGGAAGAACTCACTTAAGTATTTCGTTGTTGTACCTAAAAATGTTCCTGTTTCAACCCAAACAGCGTCATCTAACCCATACTTCAGAAACACACTTTGCTTAACTAATTGCGGACTACTTTCTAAATAACCCCTTTTCTTCCAATTTGATATTCCTCTTTGTGTTTGAATAAATTCTACAAACTTTTCTGGCATTATTTTTTTTAACAATTGTTTCATTTTCCATCGTCCCCTCTAGCCAACGCACTTTTCAGCATCCTAGCAGTAAAGCCAAACTCTTTGCAAAAACGCTTAACTTCTTTCAGTGCGTTCGTACGTTCGCTCTTCTTAGCTTCTGCCATTTTCTGTTGAATTGCTTTCATTTCATCCTTCAACTCGCCATAAGATTTTATCTCACGCCTCCTTAGGCTTAGTGTCCATCTAATGTTATCGATTATGGTGGGTGTTGGGAAGCAATTTTGCTACGTCTAAGGTAGTTGGTTTTGTATGAATTTTCAACTCATTCCCACTCAATAATTGATTTTTTTATTGATCGAAGAGCCGGAAGCCACGTATCGATACTTGGAGTGAACTTTTCAAAAATAATAGCGTTCTCTGTCAGAAAAAATTCAAGCTTGTCGTGAGCAGCCAAACCTTTTATATCCAAGACATCCTTGAGTGACCCAAAAACTTTTAAAAAGCTATCTCCGAAAACCTCACGAGTTGCGTAAATTACTTCATCCTCAGAGCCCTCACAATTAAGCCTAAGGATTACTGTTGCGTCAGAAAAATCAGAATTAGCTTGGGTTATTGTCTTAAATATATAGGTTAACGTAGTTAATGAATTGGCCACTATGACTGGAGCAAAGTTATCTGCGACGGCACCTCTCTTATTGGAGAATATGCTACTTCCCTGACCTGTCTCGTCGCCCCCAGAGTAAAATAGCTCTCCGTAACTAATACCACTATCATCACTCAACGCAACTGGCAGATGCACATCACACTCTCGATAACAAAAATGTGAGAACAGTTTTGGATTAGGCTCGATCAAAATACTTAAAAAATGACTTTTATGTTTTTGTAAAAACCAAGATAACTCGAGTACTTCATAGGCGTCTTTTAAAGTCAACCGCACACGCGACTTCCTTGATAAAAATGCCGCGTATGATCTAACTATGCGGTATGTCAAATATACGGGACCTCTAAACAAGACATCATACTCCTGCCCGAAATGAGTCCCAACATCAATATATAAAATATTTTTCATGAAGCACCTTCTTGAAGCCCAAGATTGACATAAAGAGCGGTCATCCTAACGTAGTCCAATTTCACCAAGGCAAAACCCCTACTCAATAAAAAGTTTGTAACTGGAATAAACGTCGACTCAGCTGATTTTCCACGCTCGAAGCCTAGATCAGCTGATATGTATTCAATTTTTTTTAAAGATTTGATAGCGCCCTTTAAAATTTCAGGCTCCGCACCTTCTGCCTCTAACTTAAAAAATTTAATAGATTGAATGCCGCTAAATTCCTCATCAAACAATACGGTAGGAACTGTTATTTTCTCACTATAAGTCTGAGGCTCTATTAGACTTGAATCGGCACAATCTGAACTGACAAAAAAAGTAAGTTGGTCTTCAGAGTTCCATAAAGCCTTTGGTCTAACCATTGAGAGATCAATATTTTTCTTGAGGGAGATCAGTTCTGTTGGGCTAGGCTCTACTGCAATATATTTGGTCAATCCAGGATAGTAATCTTGTATAAGTTTCCCTAGCTCCCCAATATTTGCGCCACAGTCAATTATTAGATCACCTTCCTTCCAATTAATCAGATTTATAAAATATACACGACTCAAGTACTCAAATCTGGCCTCTATGCCGTTCTTAAAAGCATAAACAGCTTGACGATAATTCGAGCAAGCTATCTCTGTTTTACTTAGCTTAGGACTAAGATAGAGTTGACGACCTTTCACATAAAATCGGTCGGGCAGCCCACGAAGCAGGAACAAGAAATTCATACACAGACAGAAAAATGCTCCGGTCGTATGCATTCCTATGAAACGATACATAGCAGCCACAAATCTTTTCATCTTGAGATCCTTATTCGATTAAATAGCGATTTTATATGTTCATAACTTACATCTAACGAGAATCGAAGAAATGTTAAGAGAGCAAATTGAATATCTCTCTGCTTTATACTTATAGCTAGATTGGCTTGGAACTTATTAACTGTGTTTTTAAAGCTATGGCTCTTTGGGTACCTATAATATTTCAATAGCGGCTCTTGAAGATTGTGGAATTTCGCTCCTCGGGCTATGGCTCTCAACCAAAGATCTTTATCTTGCGCTCGCAATAGTTTAGCGTCATACCCTCCCAAAAGACTCAAAATAGCAGGCCGGAACATAACAGTTGGGTGACAGAACATAGATTTGAGAAATCCTCGATCTTTTATTTCAGAGTCAAATTGAGGCATCGAGATAAATGTAGATTTTTTACCATCTATTTCAACATAACTAGTGCCCAAAATGTCAATCAATGGATTTTCATTCATGAACTGAACTTGCTCATTTAATCTTTCTGGCATGCATTCATCATCGGTATCCATGCGGGCAATGAAATCGCCTTTTGCCATGCCAATAGCGACGTTTAAGTTCGCTGCGAGACACGATTTCTTCTCACTCTCTAAAACTTTTATGCGGCTGTCGAGCTGAGCCCAAGCGACAAACTTTTGTAAAGTACCGTCTGAGGAACAATCATCAACTACTATTAACTCCCAGTTTTTATAGCTCTGCTTTATCAAGCTATCTAAACATCGATCAACATATTGCTCTTCGTTATATGATGACATTATGACGCTAACTAATTGCATCCAATCTTTCTCTTACTGTAGTTATTAATGGCAGAAATAAGGCTAAAAAGACTAAATTGTCTTGATGCATCATTTGGATTATTACTCTGCATAATATTAAGAACATAGGTTTTATTGAGAAAATTTGGGATTTGATCTTTTGTAACTTCTGTATTTAGCAGTTTCTGGCTAATTTCAGCTCCTAAAGAAAAACCCATTTTCCTATCCCAATTAATATCGTCACCTATATGTTTTTTTACTAGTGACTTCTGAATAATACGAGTCGAGATCTTACTTATTTTTTTCTTCACACCAATAGAATTCATGTACTCAAAGAGATCATAGTCTAAGTAGGGCGATCGGAGTTCTATAGAGGCAGACATTGAACAAGAATCAGTTTTGTATAGATAACGATTGGATAGGCCCTCTGTTTGGTCAAACCTAAGTGAATTTTCAATAGGACTAGATTCCTGACTCAGACTCGGTCGTAATTGATCAGGGAGATGCCCACAAGTTCGAAATAATGGATTCATTAGTTTATTTATTTGATCATTGTTGAAATAAGATGTCGTATTAATCCATTGATCTTCAATTCCCGTTCGAAGCGATTGTAAAAAATTTCTTCCCTTTAAATTTCTTGGTAAATATTTTGCCATCTCTGATAATTTCAAAGCTCGAATTCCGGATGCCAAGGGTTGTCTATCTTCTAGTTGGAGAGTCGTGAGATAATGCCTATATCCTCCAAACAACTCATCCCCCCCATCACCTCCGAGAATTACTTTGTGCCGGGAACCCACACTACGATAGAGCAACATCGATGGAATGACAGACAAATCACCATAAGGTAAATCTATATATTGACTCAAGTCCGCTGCTGCGGATTGGAAATCTTGGGGAACTTCTATAGTGTGATGTTTTACTCCAAGACGTTTAGCTATCTGATGTGCAAAATTTGTTTCATCCAACGTCGCATTAGGGTTAGCCACATTGTATGTTGGGACATCCACGCCCAAGTTTTTAATACCTGCAACAATTAAACTGGAATCTAAACCTCCGGAGAGTAGAGCCCCAATATCTACATCACTCCTTAATCTGATACTAATACTTGCCAACAGACGTTCCCAGATATCTTCAATGTTTACAACATCTCTAACAGATCTCAGTGGAGGTAAAAACCTTTGTTTAACTACCTTGAACGAGAAAGTTAAGAGATTTAATTCAACAACTTGTCCCGGTCCAACACTCTCAACATTAGTTAAGAACGTATTTCTTCCAGGATGGAAACCGAAAAACAGATATTCCTCTATTCCTTCATAATTCAAAAACTGAGGGGCTCTTAGCTGACGTATCTCGGAACCGAACTCAAATTGAGATGCATTATTGAAAAAATATAATGGTTTCTCTCCAAAAACATCACGAAATAACCAAACTGCTATTACTTTCCCTTCAATTACCTGCCATATCGATGCAGCAAACATCCCATTAAAGAGGTCTACACAGTCAATACCCCACTCCATGAAAGCAGTTAAAAACACTTCAGTATCAGAATTAGAATTAAAATGATGTCCTAAGGCAATTAGCTTAGTGCGTATCTCAATATAGTTATAAAGCTCTCCATTGAAGACTATCCCAAATTCGTTATTTTTGGAAAGCATAGGCTGAGATCCTGCATCAATATCAATAATCGAGAGCCGTTTATGTCCAAAAAAAACTGATTCGTCCTCAGAAATCCAATAGCCATCTCCATCAGGACCACGGTGATGAATCAACTCAAGATTTTTGATTGCCGCTAACTTATCAATTTTTTGGTGACGATCTATGTAGCCATAAATTCCACACATTATTTCAGTCTTCGTCTCTTTGGCAATACATCATAGATAAATTTACTAACTATTTGGCAAATCAATACTAACGCTAAAAAAGAAATAAACATTCCAAAACCGCTTCGATACAAATTTAAAATCCCCAGTAGGTATACCCCTAACATCATCATCCTGTCCAGATGAAATATCTTAACCACCCAAAATGACATTGCTAGAGAGCTAGCTGTTACTAAAGTGATAGCGAACCAATATTGGATGTCAAAATAACAAAACTGTGCAAGGATCCCGAAGTTGTAGGCCGCGGTCTCAAAATTTAAAAATCCGTGCCGCTCTTTTAATAGATCGAGCATTTTACTTGAAAAGCGATACTCTTCTAGACCAAAGGCAGAAATAAGGGGGTTCAAAGCGTAAAGAGTTTCATTGATGAAATATTCTAATTGTTTATTCGCGTCAAGCGACTTTGCATCCAAGCAGTTTAATCCTGAATGAATAAAATCGTTAGTTCTAATACCTTCAGAATAAAGACCCAATGCATCGGCTTTAAGAAATAGAAAGCTACACACTGCCATAAGGCTAACAGCACTTAACTTCATAACGCCAAGTTTTTGATCATGAGAATATATCAAAACTAAAAAAATCATGATTATTATCAACATTTTGAAATCACCAGCAAATAAAAACGCACAGAGTAAAAATCCCGGAAGTATAAAAATTAACTTTATCCTGGAGGGCGCCATCAAAATAATAGAAGCACAAAGCAATGAAAGGATTAAAAATATTACGCTGAGCCGAGGCACAAAGAACATTGCACAAAAAAGAAGCAAGTTGAGGTAAAAATAAGATGCGGTCGACCCGTAACTAGGCCTCTTAAAACTAGGTAAAGAAGTCTGAACCCAATATGATAATAAATAATTTAAGGCTGCGATAAAAACAATAAGTCCAAAAGCCGGTGCAAAGCTTAGACTTTGACTATCTTTTGAATAATAACTAAGTCGACCGGAAGCGGCCCATTCCAAAAACTCTAAAGCAATTAGAGGAAAAGCAGCGTACAAGAACAGGAACATCCAGTTAAATCTGGCGATTCCCTTTATGAAAAAAGATTTATCTGTTTCGAGGGTCGAATTCATCATGTTTGACCACGGATAGTTTTCTTAGTAGTTTTAGAACTCGGTTTTTCCATAAAACCCTACGAAATTGTTTGTTCCAATCCCCAAAATCATTTATATCCATATACGTGTCACCAACCGTTCCTGCC
>Ga0206126_10003557_pt1 | contig 15765 bp, 12 predicted proteins | sample Helgoland_Spring_5_FD_148621 | JGI IMG/M metagenome (GOLD analysis project Ga0206126, IMG submission 148621) | Pelagic subsurface seawater microbial communities from Kabeltonne, Helgoland, North Sea - Helgoland_Spring_Bloom_20160412_1 | ecosystem: Environmental > Aquatic > Marine > Epipelagic ...
TCTAAATAATCCTTTTTTGTAAATAATCGTAAAACTGAACCAACGGGTAAGGTAATGCTATCATCCTCTAAAGCTTCATCTATATTTATAGCTTGAATTTCTTTCCCATCAATTAAAGCAAATGATGTAAATATATTATTATTTATAAGAAAACCGTTTTTATTTAATAATGATCCACCTTTAAGAACATCGCTTATTTTATATGGCTTTTGTTTTTGGCTCAGTGGAACGTATGCAATTCGTGAATCACCAATATAAATTTCTGCTACATTTGATTCATTAAAATTAGAAGCAAAGGGTTCAATTGATATACTGGGATCTGAAGCAATCAATCTTAAATATTCCTCTTTTGTAAATAATCGTAAATCTGATCCAACAGGTAAGGTAATGTTTTCATCCTCTAAAGCATCATCTATATTTATAGCCTGAACTTCTTTCCCAACAATTAATGCAAATGATGTGTATGTATCAAAACTCAGTACTGCACCATCTTTTAATATTTCTTTTATACTTAGTGGTGTATTTGTTTTTATTTCAAAATCTTTTAAAACAGCCCCTGAAACTTTTGATATACTCAAATCGCGCGTTTCGATAAAATCTACCCGAAGCGCTTCGCCTTCTTTAAGTTGTTCATTTTTTGCTGCCAAACGTGTTGCTATTTGTCCATTTGAGTCAAAATAAGATATTTTCAACACAACTCCAGAAGGCAAAAACGAAGCTCCAGTCATATTTAATAAATTTTTTATTGATATTTCAGATTTATCATTTGATAGTTCATATATTCCAGGATTATTGACAAATCCTGACACTGCAACTGCAGGCCCCTTAAATGGAACAAATATGCGGGCACCATTTTTAATTAGTGGATCAGTTTTTGGGGATGGATTTTGTAAAAAATTATAAAAATCTATTGTTTGTGTTTTTTCACCAATTTGACTTAATGAAATATTTCGTAATGAACCGCTATCAGAAATACCTCCCGAATATGCAACAACTCTACTCAATGGAGTATATGCTGGCACTGCAATAGTTCTTGGGGATTTGACATTACCGGAAATCTGAACTGTTACTAATCTAGCATTATTTAGCCTAACAAAAACTTCAGCTGATGCATCATCTAATAAAACTTTATCAAGAATTAAAACTTTAACTTGCTCTAAATTTAACCCATTAACATTAATAGGATATGTATTTTCAAGTGTAATGGTTCCATCATTCTCAACTTGATAACTTTTATTTGAGGCATCTAATCCTGTAATAGTGAGCTGAATAATATCACCGGGAGCAAGCTGATAATTGTTTCCTAGCGTATTGAAAAATAATAAATTATCGTTCAAAATTTGATTAAACTCACTCGCCCCATAAACGTCTAACATCTCATTTGTAAGAGAATGAAAATATCTTTCGAGAATGGATTTAGAGTTTTTTTCATTTTTTTTCTGATTAATATTTAAATCAACTTTTGTGGTATCATGTGTATTAAGAACATTTTTGCGTTGAGAAATTAGATTTTTTCCAATACTGAGATTGTTATCTTCTGTTTTAGAATTTTCAAATAATGATTGGTTTTTATTTACAAAATCTTGCAGATTCTCATCACTTACCGACTGTGCCAAAGTTGCTTCACAAAACAATACACTCATGAAAATTAATAAATGCTGCATTAATTTAATATTCATGTATCATTTCCTTACTATGTATTTTTTTATTAGTACAAATAAAGACCCAACAAAAAAACCTATGATTAATGACAAGAGAAGTACAACAGAAGGCTTTGGTGAAGTGGGATTCAGGCTAATTATTGGTTTCAGGTACGGCTCTGCAACAAAGTGCTGTCCACTTGAAGCAAACATTAGTTTTTGCTCCTCTTTGCTTATCAATTGTGCTAGCGCTTCTCGATGCTCCCTAGAACGTGCTGTACGTAGTTTTTCTTTATAAAATACTAATGGCGCTTTAGAAAAATTTATATATCGTACCCTCATAATATCATCACTAGCTTTTGTAACTTCAATCATCAGTAATATAATAAGTTCAGGCCTTTGTGTCTCAGCAGTTAAATGTAAAAAATTTGTTTCTTTATCTACAGTAATATTAATATTTGTCTTTATAAATTTTGCTAATCTTCTAGAGTTAGGCGACGTATAGTCACTATCACCAGCCCCAATTAATAATAGTTTTATATTATTAATAAAACTATTATATGCACTTACTCTAGGGCTTGAATATTCTTTTATTGTTTCATTCCATTCTGATTCATAAATACGCTTTATAAGGTTTTTATTAGAAAATATTCTTTCTGAGACCTCTATTGATGTTAATAATTCTTTATAAATTTTAAAATCTATACTTGAACCAGATGGTAGCTCAATACCAGCAAATGATGCAATTCCATCAAATCCAGATAAGGTATTGTTTTGTCCAATTTCGTTAACAGGTTTTAATCTATATTCAACAGTGTATTTTCTTACTGCAGTTCTTAAATGTAAGGATGCAAATAATATAGAAGCCAGTATACATATGAAGATGATGATCTTTCCATGCCAAAGATTCGAAAAGAGCTTACCTAAATCGATTTCCTCATGAATTTTGTTATACTCGTAATTGCTCATATACTATTTATTACAATTTTATTATAGAAAGTATATCTTTATAAGAAAGAAACTTTAAATTTAACTTTACCTTTAAACACTGTTCTTAATAATCAAATATTCATTAAAACTCAAAATAAGACGATACGTGTTTAATCGCCTCAACATATTCTTTTTTGTTACCGCAGTCAAAACGATTTGCATTTAACATTACTGCTTCAACATTATGATTTAATGCCTGCGAATTAATAGCATCAGAAAGTTGTATCTCACCACAACTACCAATCTCTTGATTGCGCAGAATTTCGAATATATCAGGAGTTAATACATACCGGCCAATACTAGCTAAATTTGAAGGTGCATTTTCAAAAATAGGCTTTTCAACAAGACCAATTACTTGGCGATATGCCTTGTTTAGCATAACAACGCCATATTTAGATATATCTGCCCCTTCAATTTCCATAACACTAAGCTGAGATTTCCCAGACTTTTTGTAATTTTCTACAAGATCTAGAGTTACTCCTTTTCCTTTATGAAGTAAAAAGTCATCAGCCAGGAGTACAGCAAATGGTTCATCACCTACAACACGCTCGGCACAAAGTACGGCATGCCCCAAACCTAATTGCTCAGATTGCCTTATAAAAACACATTCAATTCCAGAGGGTAAAATATTTTTTACCATATTTGCTTTTTCAGTTTCGTTTTTTTTTCGTAGAGCCGTTTCAAGTTCTTGATTATTATCAAAATGATCCTCAATTGCCCTTTTGTTACGGCCGGTAATAAAAATTAAAGTATCAATACCAGCAGCAATAGCTTCTTCAACAGCAAATTGGATTAATGGTTTGTCAATTATTGGCAACAGCTCTTTAGGCATTGCTTTTGTTACAGGTAGAAACCTTGTTCCTAATCCTGCAACAGGAAAAACAGCTTTTCTAATATTTGTTACCATATTTGCAATTTTCCAAGAATTTAGTACACTATTATGATATATGAAATAAGCTTCAGTTATGCAATGAATTTATATTTTATCTAATTCAATTAAAATATAAATTCACAATATTTTGATTAATATCAAATTTGTACTAATTTTTGTCATCAAGTTAAATATATCATCAATTCTTAATTTATTAAATCATACGAGTTGAGTCAGCATCTCCTTTACTTTATTGAATACTTAAATTGATTTAAAATTCAGGGTATTTCTTAAATATGAAATATACAGTCGCGATAATAGGTCTTGGTTCTATCGGATTATCATATGATATAAATCATTCTGATAAAATTTTATCACATTCTAAAGCATTTTTTAAGCATCCAGACTTTATATTAACAGGTGGAGTAGACCCCAGAGAAGCATCGCGTTTAAATTTCACAGCTGAATTTAATCTTCCAGCATATAAAACTGTTGAATCCCTATTCTTTAAAACTTCACCCAATATAATTGTAGTTTCTAGCCCTACTGATACCCATCTTTCCATTATAGAAAAGATACTTAATATATACAAACCATTGGCAATAATTTGTGAAAAGCCATTATCTTATAACTCAATTGATGCAAAAAAAATCGTAGATATATGCAAATATAATTCTGTAAAACTTTACGTAAATTATTATCGGCGAGCAGATCCCGGAGTTATTTCAGTTAAATCAATGCTTGAATCTAGAAAAATAATATCTCCGCAAAAAGTAATAGTATGGTACTCTAAAGGAATAATACATAATGGATCTCATTTCCTAGATTTATTATTTTTTTGGTTGGGTGAATTTTCCAATATAAAAATGATTTCTAAAGGTAGAATTATTAATAATAACGATGCAGAACCTGATATATGCGTCAGTTTTAAAAATTGTTCTGCATATTTCCTATCTTCAAAAGAGGAAAATTTCTCTCATTACACTGTAGAAATCATTGCCGTGAACGGTCGGCTTCGTTATGAAACGAATGGTACTATTATTTGGAATGATGCTATTGTAAATCCAGAACTTAATTCTCAAAAAAAACTTGATTTAAATGCTAAATTTATTGATCATAATATGGATTATTATCAACAAAATATTACGATAGAACTTAGCCGTGCATTAAACAACATAAGCAATACACTTTGCAAAGGAAGCGAGGCCTTAAGATATGTAGAATGTTTAGAGCAAGTAGTTAAAAATAATGGGGATGTATAAGATATGAGTAAGTTGGCAATTATTGGAGGTGAGAAAGTTGTTACTTATCCTTTCAAAAAATATAATACAATTGGATTGGAAGAATATGCTGCTATTAAACACGTGATGAAAAGCGGTGTGCTCTCAAAATTTATAGGTGCTTGGCATGAAGATTTCTATGGCGGCCCAAAAGTTCAAGAATTTGAACGAGAATGTAAAAAGTTTTTTGGCGTAAAACATGCTATAACAGTAAATTCATGGACGTCTGGATTGGTTGCTGCAATAGGAGCAATTGGCATTGAGCCAGGGGACGAGGTTATTGTGCCTCCCTGGACTATGTGTGCTTCTGCAACAGCAATATTACAATGGAATGCAATTCCGGTCTTTGCTGATATTGATTATGAAACATTTAATTTAGACCCAACATCAATAGAGGCACAAATTACCCCATACACAAAAGCAATTATGGTCGTAGATATTTTTGGTCAATCAGCAGATATGGATGCAATAATGAAAATTGCAAATAAATATAATCTAAAAATTATATCAGATTCTGCACAATCCCCTGGTGCACTATATAAAGGAAAATTCGCAGGAACTTTAGGACATGTTGGGGGTTATAGTTTAAATTACCACAAACATATACATACAGGTGAAGGCGGTATTCTTGTAACTAATGATGATGATATAGCTGAAAGACTACAACTTATACGCAACCATGCAGAAGCAGTTGTCGAAAATAAGAAAGTTGAAAATATTAGCAATATGATTGGTCATAATTTTCGATTAGGTGAGTTAGAGTGTGCTATTGGTATTGAGCAATTAAAAAAATTAAAGCCTTTAGTAGAATCAAAACAAAAACTTGTACAACACTTATCAGCAGGCCTAGAAGGGTTAACCGGTCTTAGGCTTCCAGTTGTTAAAGATGATCGTACCCACGTTTATTATATTTATCCACTTATTCTAGACACGGATCTAATAGGCTGTGGAAGAGATATCATTGTGAAAGCGTTAATTGCAGAAGGTGTGGAGATAAATTCAAAATATCAAAATATTCATTTACTACCCATTTTTCAAAAGAAAATAGCTTATGGTAAGAAAGGTTTTCCATGGACCTCAGATATTTGCAAGCGCGAAGTAAGTTATAAAAAGGGAATATGTCCAGTAGCAGAGTCTCTACATGACACAAGTTTTATAATGTTTCAAATGTGCCTTTATGATTTAAATATTGAAGACATTAATCTTATAGTGAAAGCATTTCATAAAGTATGGAAAAATCTTAGTATATTGAAGTCATTAGAGCCAGATATTTAAAAGAAATATATTATAATGAAAAATACTAATAAAAAAATACTTTTTATATTCAGTGATCCCGGCGGTGCAAAACCAATACTATCTTACATACGCATAAATGAATTGGAAAATTATAAAGTAGTTAGTGATAGAAAATATGATTTCTTTAGCGAATTTAATTGTGAAGTTGAACAATACATTGTTAATTCTGAAACTAAAATTCTTAATCAATTCAAACCTGATTGTGTTTTTACTGCCACGTCCTATACATCAAATATAGAACTCAAGTTTATTGAAAAAGCAAATCAATTTGGCATTAAAACTATTTCTTTTATAGATCACTATACTAACTTTCAAACGCGATTCAAATTATACAATTCATATATTTACCCTCAAGAAATATTTGTAATAGATGAACGTGCTTATAAAATTGCTGAAGATACAAAGTTGACAGATTTTTCTGATGTTAAAATTAGTGGAAATTATTATCATAGTTATTTGAAGGATTGGAAGCCAACTAAACCACGCAGTGAAATTCTGAAATCTATTAATCTAAAAGATTCAACTTTGTTAATAACTTTTGCTCCAGAACCACTATCTAACTTAGATGGCAAAGAAAAATTTGGGTTTGATGAAACCGATGTTTGGGGTGACTTAACTAAAGCTCTATCTTCCATTCAAATTTTAAGAGATTATAAATTAATCTTGAAATGTCATCCTAATCAAAATATAAAATATTTAAAAAACCACATCGAAAATTGTAATTTCTCAAATTATATTTTTGCAAATAAAATTGAGACAAATTCTTTAATATATCATTCAGACATAATAATTGGTATTTGTTCAAATATTTTAATCGAAGCAAACATATTAAAAAAATCAATTTTGAGACATCTGCCAAATAAAACTATGAAAGACTCTTTAAACGGTATGGATATTGGAAATATTAGTAATAATTTACCCCAATTAATAGATAATTTAGAGGATGCAGTAAGTGAAATTTGTATTAATAATGAATAAAAATTCATATGCCGGCAGAGAATATTTAAATGCTATTAGCAAATCTAATATTATGCTAGACGTGATAACTGTCGGTAGTTTTGCTGAAATTGACCATGATGAGGATCTCCGTTGCGCAGGTCTTTGGCAGCCACCGAAAGAAGTGTCATTTCGTGATAGGTTTGATTTTTATCATTTTCAATCATTGACTGATAAAAGACTGTTGCTATTTCTAAAAAAACAGAACTATGACATCGGACTTCAAGGTGGGACTGGGATTTTGAAATCAGGGTTAATAGATGAATTTGCACATGGAATACTTAATTTCCATCCAGGTAACTTACCGCAATATCGTGGATGCAGTTGTCCAGAGTGGCAACTTTTCGAGGGAAAAGATATATATTGTACCTGTCACTTTATTGACACCGGCATTGACACTGGAGATATATGCTTTAAAACAAAACTTTGTGTCAACTACCAAAGTTATGCTCATTTTAGGGCGTCTATCTACCCTAGAATTTCAGAATTTGTTGTTATTACCCTAGAAAAAATTGTTAAATTAAGAAATATTCCAAGATTTCCGCAAAATGAAGACGAAGCAATATATCGACAATACATTGGATCCCAGAAAATAGAAGAAATAAGTTCACTTTTAAGTTCTAAAAAAATTCATATTCATTAAAATCATTTGCAAGAATTAATTAATGAAAATATTTTTTATCTGGCTATTCATTATTTCTTCTGAGTGTTTTATCTTTAATCGGTAAGAATTAAAATCACTTAAACAATTTGGGTAATCATCAAATATTTGAATAATTTTTTCTTGTATCTTAACAATAGAGGCATTGCTTTGATCAAATTTATATTTTTGCGGTATTGGCAGATCTTTATTATTTTTTGCAGAGCCCATTTTATTTGAAATTACACAACACTTTAAATGCGCAGCTTCTCTGGGAATTCTATCCTTACCGGGATGATTGCCAAAATCGATATATATTTTTGCTGATGTCAAAAGTTCTATAACTTCATCCTGTGACATATTAATAATTGGTTGGAATTTTATCTCAGGCATCGCTTTTATTAATTTATTTATGAAATAGGCACCTTTTTTAGGATTATATGCAACAATATTTTTTTTAGTAACAATATCAAACTGCCTAGAAATAAAGTTTTCATGCAAATAATCCTCTAAAAGATATGTTGAATTTATATTTTTACTTGCCAAAAAACTTTTTGCGTATTCTGACTGAACTAAATGTACCACCTCACTGAATATTTTGTTTCTAAAAAAAAGGTATTTCTGAGAATTTAACCACAATAAAATCCTAGAGTTTATATTTCTTTTGATACGCGTCATTCTCCTGAAATAATTGTCAACACTCAACCACCATATACATTTTTGCACTTCACTATAGGGTAGTAATAATTTTGGAACTACTTCAGGCACAATAAAAATAGTATCTGAAGTATCATGTATTTTTGTCACCCACGGTATTTCATATATCTCATATGCTTTGTGCACAGGATTACTTAATTTTGGACCATAATAATACATCTTGGCGTCAATATTATTTTCTATTAACTTTGCAGCTAATTGGTGCAAACATTCTGGACCACCTGTTTGTGTATTTGAAGGCGCTGCAATAATTACCCTATTATAGCTATTAAATAACATTTTTATTCCTTATCTTAAAATCTTAGGAATAACTTACTCCCAAATACTTAATTAAAAAAACATACTTATTTTAAATACTGATTTAATCCAAGGATAATTCACATAATTAAAAAATTATATAATCATATTAAAAAATTAATTTTTATTCATAAATGTATCGCTTACTTTCAATCCACGCGCGATAACTTGGTCCATATTATAATACTTAAAATCAGCTAATCTTCCTGCAAATGTTAAATTTTTAATTTGTTTAGATTTTTCTTTATAAAGAGAAAATAGTGCTTTTGTCTCGTCATTAGAAACTGGGTAGTATTTATGGTCATTTTCACCACAATCTTTAGGATACTCAGCTATAAATATTGGTTTATTTGTTTGGCTTTTCAAAAAACCATATTTAGCCACCCTAGTAAATTCATATTCATTAGGGAAATTTGTCTGGCAAGTTTCATAATAGGGTGTATCAGCACTACCATCTATTTGCTCAAAGGATAAAGAACGGTAATCTAACTTACCCAAGGAATATTTGAAAAATTCATCAATAGCACTCGTACAAAAGACATGATCAAAATTACTTAATTTTTTATTGTCTACATCTATATTATTATTATATTTGATATTTATACTTTTTGACATATTATCAATAAGTTCATTATAACCATATTTTGGAAGATATTGATATTTATCATTAAAATACCTTGAATCATACGAAGCAACTACCGGCACTCTAGATAAAACGCTATTAGCCACTTCTGAAATTGGTTTTCCCCATTGTTTTTCTGTATATCCTTTATAAACTGATCTAAAAATTTCATCACCAAGTAAATTTAAATGTGAGTTATGCGACTCAAGTAATTTTAAAATTGGTACTCGGCTACCAAAACCAAATTCATCAATAATAGCTGTTTTCATAAATTGGCCATTGTTTCCAAAAATCATATCAATACTTTTAAAATTAAATGGTACTGGAACAGCCTGACCTTTTATAAAAGCTGTAACTTCATGAAAATATGGTTCCCATGTTGTAAATTGTTTAATAAACTTCCATACATTTTCTGATTTAGTATGAAAAATATGAGGTCCGTGCATATGAACTATAGTGCCGTTAAGATTCCTCTCTCTTAAATTACCCCCGCCATAAGGCTGTTTTTCAAAAATTACTACTTCTATATCATTCATATTTCTCAGTAATCTTTGAGCTATTGTTAAGCCACATAATCCTGCACCAATTATACCAATTTTTCTCATCTATGTTTATCCAATTTTAACCAATTATAATAATCCAATACAATATTATGGAGCTCACTATTTAAAGGTACCCAATTTAAAATCAACTTCGCTTTTGAATAATCTGAATATAGACTTTCTGCATCACCCGGCCGTCTGTTGCTAAATTGTAAATTTGGAGTCTTTTTCACAACTTTTTCAATTTCATGCAGTACCTCCAAATTACTAATGGGATTTGATGTACCTAGGTTAAAAATACCAGGCGCACAAATCTCAATTGCTTTTTTATGAGCATCAACAATATCTAAAACATGAACATATTCTCTTAAACAAGTTCCATCATGAGTATTATAATCATTGCCAAATATACTAACTATAGAGTCACTTAAAACTCTTTCAAATAATACTGGAATTAGATGTGTTTCATTTGAGTGATATTCACCTCCACGGAATATAGTATTAGCTCCCGCTACGTTAAAGAACCTAAAAATAGTAAGAGTGGAAACACCACAAAGTTTTTTTTGCAAAATAGTTTCTGAGAAAAGTTTTGAAAAACCATAAGGGCTTTCAGGTATCGTAGGTGAGTTTTCGTTTATCTTAAGTTTACAACTTCCATATACAGCACATGTGGAAGAGAATAGCACTTGCTTAACTCGCGTTCTTTTACAATAGTCAGCGACTGCGTATGTAGAAATAAGATTTTTTCCTAAATATTTATCAGGATATTCAACACTTTCGTTAACATAAGCATTGGCACCTAAATGAACAACAACATCAAAATATTCATCAAATAATAAGTTATCAATATCTTCAATTTCACCCCTTATAACTCTTAAATATTTAGGGAATTTATCTGTCAAATAAACATCGTTATGTTTGCAATTTTGCAGATTATCTAATATTGTTATTTTATGTCCAATATCATTATTTAAAAGTTCAAAAACTAAATTAGCACCGATATAGCCAGCGCCACCTGTTACTAATATGTTCATTGGTTCCATAATATATACTTTCTAATATAATCTTTTAAAAATATTTTTGACATTTAATAGTTACCATCATCAAAGAATAAAATCTTTTCAATTAATAATTTAGCTTGGCTTTCACGATAGTATTTTACAGGTAATTCAGTAGTAGTTTTATCTATCTGGTCTCCTAAGTTATTAATTATGACAGGGAGTATTTTCTGTAATTCATACACACTATCTCCAAATCTATAAACTTCAGAATTATCATTCATTATCTGCAAAGCCTCACCATTTAAATTTGTTAAAATCGGTTTTTTAAATAAAATGTAATCAAACACTTTAGATGGTATTGTCAAAGAAAAGGCCCTGCCTGATACTAACGGTAGGAGCAATATATCTGCATCAGCCATACGACGCATACATTCATCCTTTGGTATAGCCCCCATAAATTCCACATTTTCCATTTTTGTTTCTTTCACAAATGCAATACATTGATCTAATTGTGCACCAGAGCCAATAATTTCTAGAAAAATATGATGTTTATTTAGTGCGTTAAATTTCTTCAAAAATCCTAAAATATTCTGAGCAAGCCCAATATTACCTGCATAAACTAATCGAATACATTTAGAAGGCTGTCTATGAATAGACTCTAATGTTTTTAATTTTTTAACTCGATCTTTTTTAATTCCGTTAAAGATAACATCCACATTGCAACTTGTGATTTCTTGAATTTTTTGCTTCATGGTTTCTGATACACAAATTATGTGATCTACATTATTATACATATATTTTTCTAATTTTTTTAATATGTAAAATATAAGTGACCGTTCAGATAATTTTCCAATATCTAATATTGAATCTGGCCACAAATCTCGAACATCAAGGATTAATTTTGCATTAGACCCAAAACGAATAAAAGGAATTATCAAGCCAACACTTATAGGCGGTGTGGTAATAATGATATTCTTAAAACTTTTACGATTTATTAATACAAACAAAATTGCTCTTATAAAAAATAAAATACTATTTAAGAGTCTCAAAAAAAAATTTTTCTCAAAATAAAGACAGACTCTTGTAATATTTAAGGACTTTTCTTTAACTTGGAATATCTTAGATTTAAATGGATAAGTTGTGAAAACATGCGTAGAAATATTCGCCGATAATAAACATTCATTTAGTTCACCCCATCTAAAAGCTGCTGCAGTAACATCTGGAGTAAAATACTGACTAATTATTAACAAATCAATTTCGTTCTTGGATCTTGTATTCAAGCACTTCTCCTTCTCTTAAAGTAACTTGAACTTTAGTAATATTTTTTTCAGCCATAAGATAACCAGTTGCTCTAGTGCTTTTTGTAACTTCTATATTCACGTTCTGCTTATAGACAATTGACAACTCTACTTTTTCAGACTTAAGTACTACAAGATTGCAAAAACACATAACATCACATTCAGTAAAAAATTGAAGACCTTTTTTAAAATTTTTCTTTGTCCAACGATCTTTAAAATTAATATTATCAGTTTCAACTTTTAATTTTCTTTCAAAAAACCTCTTATTAAGTTTATTATTTAGAAATACTTTAAATGACATATTTTCATTTATTTCGCCGCCTCCTATTGGAGCCAATGCAAGAACAAATCTTGTAAGTTTTTTAGAATAGGAGTTTGGTAAAAAAGGCATATTATGATCTAATGGTAAATCATATGGCTTTTTAGCGTAAGAAGTAACTCCTCTATCACAGAATATATCAACGCCTTTCCAAGTTAAAGATATTGAAAGATAATCAGCATGTGATAATTTGTGCGTATAACTTGGAAATCTTTGAACCATAGAATATCTATGCGATATAAATGTAAATAAACCACTGTTTTTATATTGTTTGGATACAACCGCTCCATCTTTTATAGTTTTTTCGTATTTAATTATGTCGCGATCAAAAATGTGAAGGAACATACTTCCATCATTTTGACCATACCCACCAACTTGAATCAATGCAGGATTATTTAAATAATTAGCTATTTTATGTAGTTTTTTTTCAATTATTGAGTTTTCAGTCAAATGTGTTTTTATATAATACGTATGAAACTTAAGTAATCGACTTATCACTAATGCATAATGGTATGACTGTTGGGATGTTCCTCCATCACTATAGATAATATTCAAATATGAAATGAATCTACTCAAATGTTTTTTTACATTTTTCTTATTTAAGATTTCACTTAAAATATAAATAGCATACAACTCTGTAAGTGAGTGATTATTTTGTTGGGATATACTGTAATAAATTGATTTTTTGATTTCTGATAAAGAATTGTCTAAAAAACTAAGAACTGTATTAGATAATTCAATAGAGTGTAATTTATGAAAATAAATTATATGAATGCATCTAATACTAACCTCATGTTTGCAATCGTAAAAATCATGTTTATTCATTTCGCACAAAAATAGCCATTCAGACAATAAATCTAAACGGTAATCATTTTCTACAATACCATTTCTATCATCTAAGAGAAAATATAGCCGATTTAGCTCCCAAAATATTTTGATATCCCCTGCATCGAGACTCTCTATGTCCAATGAATCAGAATAATCTTTTTTTAATATTTCATTCAAATATGATTTATCTTTACAGGATAAGATAAAATCGTTTTTACTTAGCTTTAACCATATATTATGAAATCTAAATTGAAACTTTTCTTCATCATAATATTTACTATTCAAGTGCGAAAGAGTAACTTTAGAAAGCGGTTTGAAAAAATTATTAAAGTTAACAGATATTCCATACCGTATACGTCTTAGTATATTTATTAATCCAATTAGTTTAACAGTATTAAGATATAACATTATTACAACTGCGCAAAAATAATTCTAATGATAGTGGATAAAATATAGTCCGAAAATTAGTTTTTTTCCCATTCATATAACTTTCTATTTCTTTATAGTAAATTTCTTTATCAATTAAGCCATATTCATAAATGTAGCATTTTTCATCTAACATTTTCAAAACAGGTTTTCGAATACTCATAAATATCGCTCTTTCCGGAGAAACAAAACCTTTTTTATCTCGCCGCCATGTTATTTCAGCTGGCAAGATATCTTTGAACTTATTTCTTAAAAAATACTTAGTCCATCCAGAACACAACTTCATAGAAATTGGCAAATGCAATCCATGAGTGACAACTCTTGTATCTAAAAATGGATTTCTTACTTCAACCGACGCAGCCATACCCATACGATCTTCATACTTTAGTAAATATGGTACACTCGCATAAGTTAAATCTTTAATTGCTGCGTTATTAACTGTATCTTTCCAGCTCACAGAATTAGTCATTTCTGGATTATATTTTTTAACTTTTTCACCCAAAAAATTATTTTTTGTGATAGATGTAAATTTTTTAAGATTAAAAAAATTAATATCAGAAAGATCAATTAAAACCCATAATATTTTTATGGCACTCAAGGCCATTTTGAAATCAAATTGTTTTAGTGCAGAAAATAGCATTAAGACGGGATATTTCTTATAACCCAAATAAACCTCATCAGCACCCTGTCCTGTTAATAAAACTTTAATTCCGTCTTCATTACATTTTTTGCAAAGTTGGTGAAATTGCACTTGCGAAAAAGAACTGAAAGGACCATCTAAATTACTAGATAAAGTCTTTAATGATTCCCAAAGTTTTTCACCTTCTAGTGGATCTAAGTAATTGATTTTCTTGTTAAGATATTTTGATAAAATTTCTGAATATTTATATTCAGATGCAGTATCACCTACCCGACAAATTGAATATAAGCTAACATCATTTATTTCATTAGCCAACGACGCAATTATAGAACTATCAATACCACCCGAGACTGCAACGCCAACAGGGGTATCTGATCTGAGTCTAATTTTTACAGAATTTTTAATTAGCTCGCGACCATAACATTCAGAATTTGGGTGATTATCAAACTGTAAGTCGTAGTGACTGAATTTAACAATTTCCTTTATAATTATTGACTCATTTTTTTCTTCAATCTTAATTAATTTTCCCGGAGAAAGTTCAGATATCTCAGAGAACCATGTTTGAGAAATCGGATGTAAACCTTTTTCAATAAATACCTTTATTTTTGACATATTAAGTGTTTTTGGTAATTTAGATGCAGAAAATGAATTAAGTTCTGAAGCAAATAGAAAATTACTTTCTGATCGGTAATAATATAAAGGTTTTTTTCCTAAACGGTCTCTAGACAAGTGGATACTACCATCGGTGTTGTCAAATATTGCCAGTGCCCAAAAACCGATTATTTCGGATAGCGCACCTTTTATTCCATTTTTGGAAATTAATTCTATTAATACTCGCGTATCACCTTCTTCAAAATAAGAGAAACCATATTTTTTATCAATTTCTATGTAATTATATACTTCCCCATTAAAAACAATAGTATAACGCCCACAATAAGAAGTCATCGGTTGATTTCCACTTTCGTCCAAATTTAGGATTGATAATCTCTGGTGCGCAAAAGTAGCTACAGGCTTGCCTTGATGAAGCAAGTCAATTCTAGATCGAGAGTCAGGCCCTCTATGGTTTTGAATAGTATTCAAATCAAACAAGTCGTCTATTAATGGGTTTGTAAGGAAATATTCACCGATGATACCGCACATCTTATTACTCGCTAAATTTAATTTAGATTTTTGTTAAAATATGCATATAATAAAAATATAAACATAAAATCAAAGTAAACAACACCACTAAACTGCAATCGTATAAACAACGCCACGTAAAGCATACTCAATATAGAATGAGAATTTAACAATCGGTAGATAGAATTAATAAACATAATTGTTAAAAAAACTCCTAAACTAGCACCAAAAAAAATTCCAAAA
>Ga0206126_10003560_pt1 | contig 15757 bp, 9 predicted proteins | sample Helgoland_Spring_5_FD_148621 | JGI IMG/M metagenome (GOLD analysis project Ga0206126, IMG submission 148621) | Pelagic subsurface seawater microbial communities from Kabeltonne, Helgoland, North Sea - Helgoland_Spring_Bloom_20160412_1 | ecosystem: Environmental > Aquatic > Marine > Epipelagic ...
AGATGGTTCTATTGACCTTGCTCATATGTCTGCTAATTCTGTTGACAGTGATCAGTATGTAGATGGTTCTATTGACCTTGCTCATATGTCAGCAAACTCGGTTGATAGTGCCCAGTATGTTGATGGAAGTATTGATACTGTTCATATTGCTGATGCTAATATAACAACCGCAAAACTTGCTGCTGGTGCGGTAACAACTGCTAAGATTACTGATGCTAATATAACAACTGCAAAACTTGCTACCAGTGCGGTAACAACAGCTAAAATTGCTGCTGATGCGGTAACTGGTGCTAAAATTGCCGATGATGCAATTAACTCTGAACATTATACAGATGGCTCTATTGACACTGCACATATTGCTGATGATCAAGTAACATATGCTAAGATTCAGAATGTATCAGCTTCAGATCGTATCTTAGGCAGAGATAGTGCAGGCGCTGGAGTTATCGAAGAGATTACACCAGCCAATCTAAAAACAATGCTTGGCACAGTTGATACAGTAACTGTGAGTAATGCCTTTTCCGATAGCAACAGAACTGCGCCAGTGTTGGCCGTAACACTATCAGCTTCTATATCAGGCACCACATTATCTTTGACTTTGACTAGAACAATGTCAGCATCTGGCGGCGATGGCGACGGCGGCGATGGGCCATGATAAACTTATATAACTGGAAAGTTTTAACTTCTACAACTGTTTCAACATATAACCAGAAATATTATATAAATACTAGTACAGATTAGAGGAAACGAACAATGACAGCAATCATAACAGAAAAATTTAGACTCCATAACGCAGAGCAGTTTTTTGAGTCTTTTTCAGAAGCTGCTCCACATGCTTACTATATGTTGATTGGTAAATCTATGCCATTCACATCAGGGACTAGTGGTGGTACAGATTCGTCGCCACCCATTCCAGCAGATGATGTTTCTGATGAGTTTTATATTTGGGATCAAAGTATTGCTGGTAAAAATATTTCATCTTCTGATATAACTCACGCAATTCCTCGACGAAATTGGGCAAATAATACAGTTTATGATATGTATGAAGACAAAATTAGTTCTAGTAATCTAACTGCAAGTGGGCAATCTACCATTTACCAATCTACTTTTTACTTTCGTACATCTGATAATCGTGTATATAAAGTTCTTAGCAATAATAATGGAACTGCTTATTCTGGTCCTGAACCTACCTCTGAATCAACTGCTCCCTTTGCACAAGCTGGTTATATTCTCAAATATATGTATAGTATTAGTTCTTCTGAACAAACAAAGTTTCTAACAACAGATTTTATGCCTATTTCTACGGACTCTACGGTTTCTACAGCAGCAGTTGATGGTAAGATTGAAAGTCTTATTGTAACTGGTGGGTCTGGTTATGAGGACGGCGTTTATTATACCGCAGTAAATGGTGATGGCACAGGTGCAGGAACTACTTCTGGTGCAGTGGTATCATTCAATGTTAGTGGTGGTAGTATTCAAGCTTTTGGATTAGTTGCTGGTAGTGATACTGTAGTTTATTCTGGTGGTGCTGGTTATACCTTCGGCACAGTTACTCTTACGGACGCAGCAGTATTTACTGATGCAACACTTGAAACCGCAGTAACTACAGATGATATTGATGGTGGAAGTGGTGGCGCAATTCAAGTTGTGATTAGTCCAAAAGGTGGCCACGGGTTTAATGCGGTCGATGAACTTGGTGGGCACTATGTGATGATGAACACATTGTTCATTGGTGCAGAACGTGATGATCTGCTTACAGGAAATGATTTTCGTAATATTGCAATTGTTACTAACCCAACGACTTACGGAACATCAACAGTTGCATCTGACTCGACAGTTCGACTAACCTATGCTGCAAAGCTAAAAACTGTTTCTGGAACATTTGCAGCAGATGAAAAAATTACTCAAGCGTCAACTAATGCAGTTGGTAGAGTGGTTGAGTGGGACAGCGATAGGTCTATTCTTTATTATCAACAGGAAAGATTTCCCGAATATGGTACAAATTCAGTTGGTGCATATGTTGCTTTCTCTGGTGAAAATGCTATCACAGGTGCAACTTCATCTGCGACTGGAACACCTGATTCAACGGAAGATTCTGCGGTAACACTTGCAAATTCCTTTACTATCACGTTTGCTGATGGTTATGTCAATCCAGAACTTCAACCAGACAGTGGTGATATTATCTATGTAGAAAACAGATCACCTATCTCTCGTGCGACAGATCAAACGGAAGATATTAAAATTGTAGTGGAATTCTAATATGGCACAAAAAACTAATCTCAACGCAGCACCGTATTTTGATGATTTTAATGCAGAGAATAATTTTCAAAAAATTCTCTTTCGGCCAGGGTTCGCAATTCAAGCAAGAGAATTAACACAACTCCAGAGCGCATTACAACATCAAATTGAAGCACATGGCAGTCATATTTTTCGTGAAGGTGCAATGGTTGTTCCGGGCCAAGGCACAATTCAGAGATATTACTCCCTGAAACTTGCAAATACATTTAATAATATACAAATTGATCCATCACAATATTTTAATGTAGATAGTCCTACAACTATTACTGGTGTGGAATCAGGCGTTACTGCAAAGGTTATTGGTTTTAAGGCAGCAACAACAACAGATCAAGCACTACTATATCTTTCATATGAACGTGCCGGTACTGATTTTGAAACTGTAGTTTTTGAAGACGGTGAGGAAATTACTGCTAACACTACAATTACACACTCAACAACAAGTTATGCTGCTGCAACTTCATCTGCTACAACATACGCTTCGGATTATAGTGTTGCTGCGGGATCATCTGAAGCAGAACTTGCAAGTGCAGAAGGTCCGGCAGCACGAACAGGGCTTGCGTTTACTATCGAATCTGGTATTTACTACATTCGTGGTTTCTTTGTTAATAACTTAGAAGAAACATTGGTAATTAATAATTATGCTGAAGACTTTACGGGCACAGTTGGATTTGCGGTAACCGAAACTATTGTTACACCAGAAGATGAATCATCATTATTAGATAATTCTACAGGTTCTAGTAACTATGCTGCAAAGGGCGCACATAGATTAAGTGTTACTGTTTCACTATCTACTATTACAGCTTCAACAAATACAAATAATTTTATTACTCTTGTTGATGTTAAAAATGGTAAGTCAAATTCAATTGGGCGCTCAACACCTTATGCTGCTCTTGCAAAAGAGTTTGCAAGGCGCACTATGGATGAATCAGGAAATTATACGGTTCGTCCATTTGAATATTTTGCGAATGAATGTGTAGATATTAGTGTGGGCCGAGATAACTTATTGGGCAAATATACTGTTGGTACTACGACTGATGATGGGAACATTGCTAGTAGTGATTTTTTCAATATTTCCGTATCACCTGGCAAGGCATACATTAAGGGTTTTGAGATTGAAAAAACTCAAGCAACTATTAAAGACATTCTTAAGGCAAGAGAATTTGAGAATGTTAATGCTAGTATTTCAACCTTTGATGCAGGTAACTTTGCGCTGATCACAAATGTATATGGCACTCCAGACATTTCACAAATAGCCGGTGAATCTACCGCATTCAAAACTGTTGAATTTTATGATGCAAAAAATACTACTAGGGGTACTGCAAACGGCAACTTAATTGGTGTTGGTCGAGTTAGAGGAATTGAATTTGATTCTGGAACTGCTGGTTCAAATGCAAATGCAACTGCTGCTCAATACAAAATGTTTCTTTTTGATATTCGCCCATTCACCGTTCTTACTTTGAGTGATACACCATCACCAACTCTACTCGCAACACATGCTAATGGTGGTGTTCTGGTAACTGGTGTTACTTCTGGTGCAACTGGGTTTGTATATAAAGATGACACTTCTGCAACTAAGGTTAATTTGACCACTGTTGTTGGTAATTTCCAAGTTGGTGAAAAAATTACTGCATCTGACTCAGCTGAAACTGGTGCAATTGTTGAGAACTCAGGCAATACAGACCTAACGATTTTAGCTGTTGTAACAAAATCTTTTGCTAATTTTAAACAAGTCTTTATGGAGGATGCAGATTCTGGCCAAGACTTCACAGCGGATTTCGTCACTTCAGTTTCAACAAACATTTTTGGTGACATTGTATTAGAAGAAGATGTTAATTCTTCTATTGAACTAGAACAGTTGACATCTTCTTCTGGCCGACTTATTCAAGAAGGATTTGATACTGATATAGTAAAATTGTTTGATACTGAGAAAAACAGATCATTATTTAAACTACCAAAAAGTACGGTTAAAACGCTACTAACTACAACAAATTCTGGTGCTAGTGATACACAGTATACAGTTCGAAGACAGTTTGTTGGAACTACAAACGGTTCTGGTGTTGTCACTTTTAGTGCTGGTACAAATGAAACATTTTCTTCACATAGTGAAAAAGACTATACATTGTCTATTCTTACTGCTGGTGATGGGACGGGGGCACAAGGTGACCTTGTTAGTCTTTCTGGCAAAATTGCTGGTGCAGGAACATCATCTATTACTGTTACCGATGACACTATCTTTGGTGCCTCAGCAAAGGTAAAACTTGTTGCGACAATTCTTAAAACTTCTGTTATTCAAAAAAATAAAACTACTAAATTAATGAAACAGCTAAAAGTAACTTCTGGAACAACAGATGCTTATGGAACTCGACCAACAGATAATACTATTTCTCTTGGCCGTGCCGACGTATTTAATCTTGTTGCAGTGTTTGACTCTGAGGGTGCAAGTACAGATGCAATTGCTCCAGAATTTACTGTAACAAATCAATCAGGAACATTTACTAGAGGCGAAAAAATTACTGGTGCAACAAGCGGCGCAACTGCAAGAATTATTAATATTGCATCTCCGATAAGTTATATTTTATCTACCTCAATTTCTTTTGTAGCAGGTGAAACAATTACTGGTGAAAGTTCCGGTGCATCAGGCACTATTGGAACTCTTACGGATGGTAGTATAAATATCACAAACAGTTATTTGTTTGATAGCGGGCAACGTGATAACTTCTATGACATTGCAAGACTTGTAAGAAAACCACATTCTCCTGCACCCACAGGAAGATTGCTTGTTATATATGATTATTTTGAACATGGTGCGGGAGATATGTTTACAGTTGATTCTTATGTTGATATTGCTAATCAGATGGATTATGAAGACATTCCAACATATAGTGCAACTAAGGTTGATCCTGAAACAGCCTCACCAGCTGGACAATTCCGTTTAAGAGATACTTATGATTTTAGATCAAAGGTTGAAGATATTGCTGGTACATCAAGTATATTAACAACTATTGATGAAATCACAGGAAACTCTTTTGATTTCTTCTCTCGGCAATATGATGGCACTGGTGCATCAATTTCTGATTTCTGTAAACCCGGTTCCACTATTCAATCAGACCTTGAATATTATCTTGGTAAAAGGGCAGCTATTGTACTTGATGATAGAGGACTTATTAGTGTTATTGAGGGCTCATCTTCTGATGTTCCTCGTAGACCCGATGTTCCAGTAGATGTTATGAAACTTGCTGATTTGTCTATACCACCATTTACGTTTAAAGCAACAGATGTTACTATTACCAGAACTAGAAATCAAAGATTTACCATGAAAGATATTGGTAAAATCAATCAACGTCTTTCTGCTGCTGAAAAAATGATAACACTAAGTTTATTAGAAAAAAATGCTTTGGATTTTGAAGTATTGGATGCTAATGGATTGAATAGATTTAAATCAGGCATTGTTGTTGATAATTTTCAGGGACATAGAGTTGGTGATGCATATCACAAAGATTATAACAACTCTATGGACTTTTCAAAAGGAGTGCTTCGTCCAACGCATATCACAAACTCTATTGATTTAGAAGAAAGTGTAACCACTGATGCAGCAAGAACTGCTGCTGGTTATCAAAAAACAGGTGATCTTATCACTCTCCCATACACAGAAGTTGTTTTGACAGAACAACCATTTGCAAGTACAGTTGAACGTGTTGCACCATTTAAGACTGCAACATGGAAAGGTAATGTGACAATAACCCCAACTCAAGATAATTGGCAAGAGACAGAGATTGCACCTCAAATAACTATCAATCAAAATGGCAACTATGATGCAGTTGTTTCTGCTCTTGGTAACAATATTGGAACTGTTTGGAATTCTTGGCAAACTACTTGGGGTGGTATTGTGATAAGAGATGATGGGACTGTGCCTGGAACTAGCGGGCAGAGCAATTTTGGACAAACCCCAGCTGGGGCCCTGCAGTATGACGGTGACGGTGATGGTGATGGTTAATAAGGTGCCCTCGCAACCCGACTTCTATTATATGAACAAAAATACAAACGGAGACATCTCAGATGGTACTTAGAAATTTTAACGCAACTCGGCAAAGTAGAAGTGGTACTTTATCTGAGGTATTTGAAGATATTGAGGTTACAACTAGTGGGCTAAGGTCTGTTTCTAAAACTCTTGTCCCATTTGTTCGCTCAAAAGCAATTACCTTTACTGCAAAAAGTTTAAAGCCATTCACAAGGTTATATGTGTATTTTGATAAGAGAGTTGTTAATGCATATGTTACTCCGTCTGCCAGCGGAGCAGTTGGAACTACACATGGAAGCTTCTCCGATGTTGCAGTTCCAGTTGCTGGTAGTACTTTAATTAGTGATGGTGTTGGTAATTGTGAGGGAGTTTTTACTATTCCTGATCCCAAGCTTTCTGGAAACCCTCGGTTTGCAACTGGCGATATTGAATTTGTAATAACCGCAGACCCAAACAATTCTCAAGTTGGTGATGGTGCAAATGAAATTGTTGCAAGACAAACTTTTGCAGACGCAACATATTCTGCAAAGGGTCTATTAGATACGCAACAGGAAACTATTACATCAACAAGAAATGCAATTGTAAAAACATCAAATTTAACAGAAAATAGTGGACTTATTATAGGAAGAATGACTGGCGGAGGCGGCGGCGAAGGCGACGGCGACAGCGGCGAGAGCGGGGCCGACGGCGATCCTCTTGCTCAAACCTTTATTGTTTTGGATACTGATACAGGAACTGACGGAATTACTGGAGCATTCCTAACTTCTTGTGATATATTCTTCTTTGAAAAAGATGATACTTATCCTGTAACAATGGAAATTCGTGATGTAGTTAATGGGTCGCCTGGACCTAAGATTCTACCCTTTGGTAGAAAAACACTTCAATCGTCAGAGATCACAACATCTACAGACGGGGAAACTGCTACTACTTTTACCTTTGATTCGCCTGTTTATGTAAATGGCGGAACAGAATATTCAATTTGCCTGTTAACCAATACTCCAGATTATAAAGTGTGGATTGCTGACCTTGGAACACAAGATGTGACTGGTAATGAAATCACAGATCAGCCTCATGTTGGTGTTCTTTTCAAGAGTTCAAACAATAGTGTATGGGTTCCTTCTCCAACTCAAGATATGAAATTCTCTCTGAAACGTGCGAAGTTTGACACAACAGCTGCTGGGTTGGTTACATTACAAAATCAAACACTTCCTGTAAAAACTCTTAAAACAAATCCTTTAGAAATGACAGATGCCAGCACAGTCTTAAAAATTAACCATGCCGCCCATGGTATGTACTCTACTGATAATAACGTCACTATTGATGCTGTTAAGTCTGGAGCATCAACAACACTTGCATCTGCATTGGGTAGTGACGCAACATCCATTACTCTTACAAGTGGAACAAACTTTAATGATACTAGTGGTAAGTATTCTAGAGACGCATCTAACGTATACTATATCAAAATTGATGATGAGATTATTAGTTATACCACAATTTCTGGAACAGGCATTACAAGTGCAACACGGGGTACAAATAGCACAACGGCAGTATCTCATGCGAATGGTGCAACTGTGGAACTATATCAAATTCATAAAGTTCCATTATATGACATTAATAAGACACATACTGCAATTGCTAATATTCAAACAGATAGCTATACCGTCACATTATCAACTACACCAGTTGTTGATGGTGCTGGTAGCACTTCAGTTTTTGGTGGCAGTATTGCTACTGCAACAGAAAATTCTCAATATGATGTTTCTACGACCAATATGGGTCTTTTGGTTCCTGCAAGAACCAAAATTAATGCTGGGTTCTTAGCAACTAGTGGAACAAGTCCAAACGGTACTGAAACTTCATTTTCGAAATCAACAACTAATAGAATTCTTCCCCTTCAAGATAATTATTATTGGGAAGCAACTAAACTGGTTGCATCTGGTATTAATGAAACAAACGAAATGGCTGGTGCTAAATCTCTTAGTGTTCCAATGACTTTAACTTCAGATTTAGATGCATTATCTCCTGTAATTGATACACAAAGATTATCTATGGTTGCTGTGTCAAATAAGATAAATCAGATTGATTCCTCTTCTGATGTATATCCAACATCTATATACAAATCAATGACAGAACCAGAGGGGGACAACAATTCAGCAATTTATCTTACCAAGAAAATTAACCTAGAAACTCCTGCAACTTCTTTAAGAGTTCTTCTTGATGCAGTGCGATTACCTGATGCAAGTATTAAAGTGTTGTTTAAAACCTTACGAGTTGATGATGATTTTGATTTTGATGAGATGAATTTTAATTTCTTCAATGATGATGGAACTGTTGCTGGTTCTGGTTTGCCAGATGTTACAACTCGCCCCTCTGAAAGAAGGTCTGAATTCATCGAACATGAATATACTGCTGGTGTGAAGGATGATGGTATTGGTTCTTTATTGGAAGAATTTATTGCATTTCAAATTAAAATTGTTATGAGAACAACAAATCAGGCTCTACCACCATTGATTAAAAATCTTCGTGTTTTAGCTTTGGCAACATAATATGTCAGAATTTTTAAAAATAAAAGATCAAGAAAATTATGTTAAAGATACTGGTAGCCATGGTATTATAAATAACAATGTAAATGCATATGAGGTTGCAAAAAAACGTGCGAGTGAAGCACAAAGACAGAGAGATGCAATGCGTGAAACAACTAGAGAACTTAATACTCTAAAATCCGAAATGCACGAGATTAAATCTCTGTTAAAACAGTTAGTGAAAGAAAAATAACTTAATAATATATTCTATATGAATTGAGGTAATTATGAAAATTTTAATAATGGGTTTGCCGGGATCAGGTAAGAGTACTTTTGCTGAAACAATATCAAAAGCATTGTTTGCTACAAGGATTAGTGCAAATCAAGTAAGAGAGAAATATGATGATTGGGACTTCTCTACAGAGGGCCGTATTCGACAATCACATAGAATGAAACATCTTTCAGACGGTGTGGTAATGGCAGGGAGAGTTGCAATTGCCGACTTCATTTGTCCCACAGAAGAAACACGTCGAGAGTTTGACGCTGACTTTACAATATGGATGTCAACAATAGATGTTGGGAAATATGAGGATACGAATAATATTTTCACAAAACCCAAAGATTATGATATAAAGATTTCAAAATGGATAGGCGCAAACCAAATATATGAATGTTTGGACGGTTTTAATCCTCGCATAACAAACATAGAGAGCTATTCAAGAGAACTCATGAAAAGATTGACCAAGTTATAATAATAGTATGAGTTCTTAATCGAAGAATGGGTAGGGTATAATTAGGTCTAAAATGTATCGCAATAAAACAAATCTTATAAATATATAAAAAGGATACTTTTATGGCCATACCCACAAGTAAGTCAACATTTAAATCTTATTGCCTAAGAGCATTGGGTTCTGGGGTTATTGATATTAACGTATCAGACGACCAAGTAGATGATCGCATTGATGAAGCTCTTCAGTATTTTGCACAATATCATTATGATGGTATTGAAAAGATGTATCTCAAACATTTGATTACTGAAGCAGATGTTGCAAGGGCAAAAACAAACATAACCTCAATTGGAACTGATACCGCAGACAACACTATTACTGATACATTTCTAGAAGGTAGTAATTTTATTCCAATGCCGTCTGCTGTTGTGTCGGTGATACAGGTCTGGCCATTCACAGGTACGGGTGGTGGTTCAAACATGTTTGATGTTCGTTATCAGTTGCGTCTTAATGACCTTTATGATCTATCTTCTACCTCTGTCATTCAGTATCAGATGGCCATGGATAACCTTGACCTTCTAGAACACATTCTTGTTGGTGAGACGCCAATTCGATTTAACCAACATCAGAATCGTCTTTACATTGATGGTGATTGGTCAAACGATTTTATTGCTGGTGAAGACTTTATCATTGCAGAATGTTATCGCAAAATTGATCCAACAACATTTACGGATATTTTTGATGACATATTTCTAAAAAGATATGCAACTGCTCTTATTAAGCAACAATGGGGGGCAAACCTATCTAAGTTTAGTGGTGTTGCTATGCTTGGTGGTGTCACTATGAATGGTGAGGCTATTTATTCACAGGCATTGGAGGAGATTAATAAGTTAGAGGAACAAATTCAGCTTACATTTGAGTTGCCAGTTAACTACATGGTAGGATAAATTATGGCAGTTAATAAGCATTTTCATTCTCACGGTCTTCCAGCCGCAATTTCTAACCAACCTCGTGCTTTTCGGTGGCGCACACACTTAGCAGTTGAGAAATCTTTATATTCGGAATTAGTTACAGAAGCTATTCACCATAGAGGGCACTCTGTATATTATCTTGACCGCAAACTTGTCGCAGAAGACAATGTTCTTGGTGAAGATTCTCTATCCAAGTTTAATAAACAGGCTCTCATTGAAATGTATATGGAAGATTCTAGTGGCGGCTTTGGTGGCCAACGAGAATTGATGTCCCAGTTTGGTTTGCAAAACCTTAGTGAAGCAACCTTTGTTGTAAGTAAAACAAAGTTTCAAGAAAAAACAAAACAATTAGAAATAGAAACGGCAACAGACTTAACATCATCTGGTGCAATTCAATTAGAATCTGGTACGGTTTCTGATAGCCAAATATCTTATATTTTAAATGAAACTGCGGCAACTGATGCTGATCGTCCTTTTGAGGGTGATGTAATTTATCATCCAACACTAAAGAAATTATTTGAGATTAACTTTGTAGATCATGACGATCCTTTTCATCAATTAGACAACAATCCAGTATATAAGTTACGTTGTCGCTTATTCGATTATGGCTCAGAATTGCTTGAAACAAGTATTTCAGAAATTGATGCAATTGAAGATTCTCTATCAATTGCTAGCTCGGAATATCAGATTACTCTTGAAAATCCATCAATTGTTAACCAACCGTTTAGTTTAGATTTTACTTATTTTGACCTCTCTTCTTCAGAGATAACTCTGGATAGTACATTAGTGCCGGTTGATCCACCGTCGTTTGGTGAAAGTATTCTACTTGAAACTGGTGGCGATGAGTTCATTATATCAGAAGACTATTATGTTGGTGATGGTGTTATAGATAAGACAGCTCAAAATGAGTTGTTTGATGAATTAGATGATACATTGCTGGATTTCAATGAGTCAAATCCATTTGGTGATGTAGGGAGTCCAAGCTAATGACTACGGGACAAGTAATTACAGCTGAACAATCATTATATGCTAATTTGATTGCAGAAGCAATTCAAATTCATGGTCACGATGTATATTATCTTGACCGCACACTTGTTGCAGAAGATAATGTTCTTGGTGAAGATGCACTATCCAAGTTCAACACCCAATCTCTTATCGAAATGTATATGGAAGATTCTGGTGGTGGTTATGCTGGAGAACAAGAACTGATGTCTCAGTTTGGTTTACAGAACCTAAGTGAAGCAACCTTTGTTGTAAGTAAGACAAGATTTCAAGAAAAAACAAAACAAATACAGATTGAAACATCAACAGACTCAACATCGTCTGGTTCTATTCAATTGGAGGCTGGCTCAATTTCTGAATCTGCGCTATCAGGCGATATATTTTATATCATAAATGAAACTGATGCGACTGATTCTGATCGTCCTCTTGAGGGTGATGCAATTTATCACCCTGTACTTAAAAAATTATTTGAGATTAACTTTGTAGATCATGATGAACCTTTCCATCAATTGGACAACAACCCAGTTTATAAAATGAGGTGTCGTCTGTTTGATTATGGTTCAGAAACACTTGAAACAGGTATTACTGAAATTGATGCAATAGAAGATTCTCTATCAATTGTCAGTTCCGAATATCAAATTACTCTTGAAAATGCATCAGTTGTTGGTGAGGGATTAACTGTAGATCGATCTTATACATCTGATATAACATATGTTACTGTAGATGCCACAACAGTTAGTGTGGGTGATGATCCATCGTCGTTTGGTGAAAGTATTCTACTTGAAACTGGCGATAATGAATATATTATATCTGAAGATTATTATATTGGTGATTATGTAAATGACAAGACCGCACAAAATGAATTGTTTGATACATTAGATGATACAGTCTTAGACTTTTCGGAATCTAATCCATTTGGTGATCCTACATGATTAATAACCATATTTTTATGATAAATAACACTAGGAGAGTATAGATGGCAAATCAATCAATTGGAATAGGTAGTGCAGCAGATGATGGCACTGGCGATAATCTACGAGTAGCTATAGATAAAGTTAATGACAATTTCTTAGAGATTTATACTCTAATCGGAGATGCATCTTCTTTGACTAGTGGTATTAGTGCAACTGCTTCAGTAGTAACTCTGACTGCTGCACTTGCAACAACCAGTTTTTCACCATCGTCAGCTGATGGTGCCACTCTTGGCACAACTTCATTAGAGTGGTCTGATATTTATCTTGCAGATAGTTCAGTAATTTACTTCGGCGCAGATCAAGATACAACACTCACACATGTTGCTGATACAGGTGTTCTTCTTAACAGCACCAGACAACTTCAGTTTGGAGATTCGGGAACATATATTCACCAAAGTGCAGACGGGGTTTTAGACTTAGTAGCTGATACAGAAATAGAAATTAATGCTACAACCATTGATGTTAATGGTAACCTTGATGTATCGGGAACACTTGTCGTTGGTAGCACACTAACTGCATCTACCATATCTCCAGCTGGAGATTTAACTCTTGATGTTGGTGGAGATATTATTCTTGATGCTGGCGGTGCTGATATCGTATTCAAAGATGACGGAACTACAATCGCAACGCACACAAATAGTTCAAGTGATTATGTAATCACAACTGCGGTATCTGATAAAGATTTTGTAATCAAAGGTAATGATGGTGGAGCTACAATTACTCCATTTACCTTAGATATGTCAGCTGGCGGCAATTTGTTCTTAACTGGTGGCCTTATCGACCTCAAAAACAATGGCTCAGCAGTTTCACAAATAAAATTCTATTGTGAGTCTTCAAACGCTCACGCTCAAACACTTATAGGGGCACCACACTCTGAATCTGCAAATAATGTTCTTACACTACCGTCTGGAAGTGACGGAGTTTTAGTTTCAACAACTTCAACAGCAACTCTTACAAATAAAACTTTAACTGCACCAACAATAACTGGAACTGCTACTATGGCAGATTTAGATATCTCTGGTAATGTTGATATTGACGGAACATTAGAAGCAGACGCAATCACCGTCAATGGTGCGACTTTAGCAGAAACTATTTCTGATACTGTCGGTGCAATGGTGGGAAGTAATACTGAAACTGGAATTACTGTTACATACGAAGATGGGGATAATACTTTAGATTTTGTTTTAGGTACATCACAAACAACAATTACTTCTTTAACTAACACAAGTTTGGTTATAGGTAGAGATGCCGACAATGATATAGATTTTGCAACAGATAATAATATTATATTTAGAGCTGGTGGTGCAGACCAAATAAAGTTAATAGATGGTGCGTTAGCTCCAGTAACAGATAATGATATTGATTTAGGCACAAGTTCATTAGAATTTAAAGATGCTTTCTTCGATGGAACAGTTACATCTGACGCATTTGCTGGACCTCTTACTGGTAATGCATCCACTGCTACAGCACTAGAAACTGCCAGAACTATTGGTGGAACTTCTTTTGATGGAACAGCAAATATTGCCGTAGCCCTTGCAACATTAGCAACAACCGTTACAATAACAGATAACGAATCTACAAATGAGAACAATGCTCTCATCTTCACTGCTGGTGGTGATGTTGATGGTGGTAATCTTGGGTTGGAATCGGACGGAACTTTAACATACAACCCAAGCACTGGTAAAATTACTGCTACAGGATTTGTTGGTACATTAACTGGTAATGTGACTGGTAATACTTCAGGCACTGCTGCTACCGTTACTGGTGCAGCACAAACAAATATCACTTCAGTAGGAACATTGACTGCACTCCAAGTAGATAATATTAATATCAACGGGAATGCGATAACCAGCACTGCTGGTACAGACTTGACAATTACACCATTATCAGGCCAGCAGATTGTTCTTGATGGTGCAATTGTTATTGACGCTGGTGTGGTTACTGGCGCAACAAGCATTACATCAACAGCATTTGTTGGTGGTTTAACGGGTAATGCATCTACAGCAACTGCACTAGCAACTGCAAGGACAATTGCTGGAGTAAGTTTTGATGGTACTGCTAACATCACAATTGCACCGACAGACTTAACAAGTGTTACAGCTGTTGCTGGTGAAATTAATGCACTTGATTTAGGTTCAACTGCAATTGGTAATGCCATCGCAAGTAAAGCAATGGTATTGGATGCTAATAAAGATTATACAGGTGGTCGTAATTTTACCATCACTGGGGAACTTGATGCTGCAACTGGTGACTTCTCAGGTGCAGTCGATGTGGCTGGTGCAACTACTGTTGCTGCTTTAACTGCAAGTGGTATTCTAAAAACAGACGATGCAACAGATGCAACATCAACAACGGATGGTTCACTACAGACGGATGGTGGTTTGTCGGTTGCAAAAGATGTTGTAGCAGGTAACGATATTAAATTATTATCTGATGCTGCTGTTATAACAATGGGTGCAAACTCAGAGATTAATCTTACACACGTTCACGATACAGGAATTACAACAAACGGCGAATTTACCTCAACTGTTATTCGTGCAAGAAAACCAATCAAAACTGAATTTAATGCATCTGGTTCTGTAACAGCATCACTTACTGCTGCCGAATCTGGTGCAACTATTTTAATTCATGGCACAGAAAATAATGTAATCAACTTACCTGCTGCTGCAACAACTAATCCCGGCTTGTATTATGATTTTATAGTTATGACTGCTGTTGGTGGTAGTACAAGTACAATTGTTAATATTGCTGGTTCTGGTGGTAACTTTGTTGGTGCGTTAAGTCTTTCTGGTGGAACTGCTGCAAATGCAGTTTTTGATAATGCAGGAGATGCATTTACATTCGTTGCCTCTACGGTAGTTGGATCAAGAGCAAGAATTACTTGCTTAACAGACGATGGTACAGATGGTGTTTGGCAAGTAGAATCTGTTGCATCACCTATTGCAACGATTGACTAAATATAACAAATAAGAAGAATACATTATGTTTTACCGCATTAAATGTACTTGGGAGAACACAATAAATGGCAAATCAAACGCTTGGTATTGGGGCGGCGGTCAATGATGGCACTGGCGATACCCTTCGTGTTGCCGGAGACAAAATTAATGATAACTTTTTAGAAATTTATACTAAAATTGGGGATGGTACATCATTATCAAGTGGCATTAGTGCAACTGCAACAGTAGTAACCTTAACTGCTCCAACAATTTCTGGTGTTGTTGGTGGAACAATCACATCTGCCACA
>Ga0206126_10003561_pt1 | contig 15756 bp, 18 predicted proteins | sample Helgoland_Spring_5_FD_148621 | JGI IMG/M metagenome (GOLD analysis project Ga0206126, IMG submission 148621) | Pelagic subsurface seawater microbial communities from Kabeltonne, Helgoland, North Sea - Helgoland_Spring_Bloom_20160412_1 | ecosystem: Environmental > Aquatic > Marine > Epipelagic ...
CGAGCTGACGCATCGACACAGCGGCAAAACCGTGGCGCGCAAAAAGGCGCAGGGCCGCTGCACGAACGCGCGGGCCGGTAATATCTGAATGCGAGCCAGTGGTTCGTGCCATGCTTTGATGTTAACTGAACAGTCGTTCAAAACCAAGCCATGCTTGCACCGTACTCATCTCTGGTGCATCACAGGCACAGCTTTTTAATCAGGAATCCGATCACCCGTTATGCGTGCAGCCTGCATTACCCTCTTACTGGCTCTGACCGCCTGCGCCAAGTTTTCAGACATAGACGGCACAATTTCTGATGACTTGACGGATACGAACTACCCGCCTCTTGTACCGCTGGATCCGCTGTTGACCTCTGCCTATCCGGCCGGCGTCGATCCTAATCGGACGACACAAAACCTTGAGGCGCGCGTCAGTGCCCTAAAGGCAAGAACTCGTGATATGAAAAAACACGAACCGATAGATACCAACGCCCGGTTACGGTTGCGCAGCGGTATGCGCTAACCAAGCGCAGCAGATCAGGCAATTGCACCCCTGAGCAGAACTCGATACATCCCGAGCGACATAGCGATTTAAAGAAGGACTTTGCCATGAATACTCCCTTGCGCCTCGGCATCGCGGGTCTGGGCACCGTTGGCATAGGCGTGATTAAACTCGTGCGCCAGCAAGCCGCTTTAATCGCCGCACGCACGGGCTGTGACATTTCCATTTCCGCGATCAGTGCCCGCAGTCGCAGCAAAGACCGCTCTATCCCACTGACCGGTTATGCTTGGGAGGATGACCCCGTCGCGCTTGCAACGCGCGATGATGTTGATGTGTTTGTCGAATTGATGGGCGGAACAGACGGACCTGCTAAAGCTGCAACAGAAGCTGCAATTGCTGCTGGCAAGCATGTCGTTACCGCCAACAAAGCCATGCTTGCCATTCACGGCCAAGAACTGGCCGAAGCCGCCGAAGCGGCCGAGGTTTCATTACGCTACGAGGCCGCCGTGGCAGGCGGCATACCGGTCGTCAAAGCCCTGACCGAAGGACTTGCAGGCAACGAGATCACGCGCATCGTCGGGGTTATGAACGGGTCATGCAACTACATCCTGACCCGCATGGAAAACGCAGGGCTAACCTATGACGAAGTTTTTGCTGAAGCTGACGGGCTTGGCTATCTGGAAGCAGACCCGCAACTGGATGTGGGCGGCATTGATGCAGCACATAAACTGGCGATCCTTTCCGCAATCGCTTTTGGCACGCGCGTAAATTTCGAGGGGATCGAGCTAGAGGGGATCGAACGCGTCAGCATCGATGATATCCGACAAGCCGCTGATATGGGATACAAAATAAAATTACTCGGCGTCGCACAAAAAACTGGGCGCGGCCTCGAGCAACGGATGATGCCCTGCCTTGTGCCCGACACATCGCCGCTGGCACAGCTGCAAGGCGGAACCAACATGGTCGCCATCGAAGGTCACGCCGTTGAGCAGATTTTTTTGCGCGGCCCGGGCGCCGGTGAAGGGCCGACAGCATCAGCTGTAATGGGTGACATCTGTGACATCGCACGCGGTGTACGGTTGCCAGTATTCGGGCAACCCGCCATCAGTCTGGAACACAGCACCCCAGCCAAATCCGTGCTTCCCGCGCCCTACTATTTGCGCATGACACTGCATGACAAACCCGGTGCCTTGGCCAAGATAGCAGCCGTTCTTGGCGAAGCAGGCGTCAGCATTGACCGTATGCGCCAATATGGCCATGCAGATGCCTCTGCCCCAGTTCTGATTGTAACTCATACATGTACCCGCAGCTCTGTCGATCAGGCGCTTGATGCCATGCGCGGCACCGGTGTGCTGACAACAGACCCTGTTGTCTTGCGAATCGAAGCCGTTTGAACCCGTTCTACATCTTTTCCACAAAGGACTATTGCCATGACCGCCACCGCCCAATTTCAAGACCGCCTGCTGTCGTTGGGCCTTGCCCGCGTATCCGAGGCTGCGGCACTCGCCTCAGCCCGTCTGGTTGGTCATGGCGACGAGAAAGCCGCCGACCAAGCCGCAGTAAATGCCATGCGCGATCAGCTCAACCTTCTGGATATTGCTGGTGTTGTTGTCATCGGTGAAGGCGAACGAGACGAGGCGCCAATGCTGTTTATCGGCGAAGAGGTCGGCACAGGCAACGGGCCCGGCGTGGACATCGCTCTCGACCCCCTCGAAGGGACCACTCTGACAGCCAAGGATATGCCCAACGCGCTCACGGTTATCGCTCTGGGGCCACGCGGATCAATGCTGCATGCACCGGATGTTTACATGGACAAACTGGCCATCGGGCCCGGATTTGCACCCGACACCGTCACCATGGACATGAGCGCGGCCGAGCGAGTGACAGCTCTGGCCGCTGCAAAAGGGTGCGCACCCTCTGACATTACGGTCTGTATCCTTGAGCGCCCCCGTCACGAAAAAATCATTGCCGATGTGCGCAGCACCGGCGCTTCGATCCGGTTGATCACAGACGGCGACGTGGCCGGGGTCATGCACTGCGCCGATCCATCGACGGGCATCGACATGTACATGGGCGAAGGTGGCGCACCCGAAGGCGTGCTGGCCGCCGCTGCTTTGAAATGCATGGGAGGTCAGATTTATGGCCGACTGCTATTTCGCAATAATGACGAGCGTGGACGTGCCAGTAAGGCTGGGATCACCGATTTTGACAGGATTTACACGCGCGATGATATGGTCACGCAGGATGTGATTTTTGCCGCAACCGGAGTGACTTCCGGCTCACTTTTGTCTGCGGTACAGCGCGAACCGGGCTGGCTGACCTGCGAGACGCTTTTGATGCGCTCGAAAACGGGGTCCGTGCGCCGGATGAGCTACCGAACGCCAACACATACGGTCTGAGTAGAAATCTGCGACCAGACTGAATGGACGAATGTCGTCGCAAACAAGTTTCCTCGCCTCGAGCGAGGATATTTCTATCTAAAAGAAGGAGATTGCAGTGGCGTTTCTGGGGGTTGAGACCTCGCTGACAGGACGTGCCTGGATTGGCCCAGGGGCCGACACGATGCGCGCCGTTGAGGCACTTGCCCAGACAACAGACCTGCCCCCGGCGATATGTCAAATTCTTGCGCGGTCTGGTGTTTCAGCAGCGGATGCCGATGCCTATCTTGCGCCCACCTTGCGTGATCTAATGCCCGACCCACGCAGCCTTCGCGATATGGAAACAGCTGCCGCTCGTGTTCTTGCAGCCGTGACCAAACGCCAGCGTATCGCAATCTTTGCGGATTACGATGTGGACGGTGGGGCATCTGCTGCATTACTTTTGACATGGTTTAGACACTTTGAAATTGCGGCCACGCTGTATGTGCCGGACCGGATCGACGAAGGCTACGGCCCCAACGAGGCTGCAATGGCCCAGCTTGCTGCTGCGCACGACCTTATTATTTGCGTGGATTGCGGCACACTCTCGCACGGGCCGATCGACGCAGCAGTCGGCGCGGATGTGGTTGTGCTTGATCACCACTTGGGATCCGAGACGCTGCCTCGCGCTGCTGCTGTGGTAAATCCCAATCGGCAGGACGAGAACGGATCGCTCGCGCATCTTTGTGCAGCCGCAGTCGTATTTTTGTTGCTGGTTGAAACGGGACGACAGTTGCGCAGCGCGGGCAAGACCGGGCCCGACCTTATGGCGTTTCTCGATCTCGTTGCCCTTGCCACGGTCGCAGATGTGGCCCCACTTGTTGGTGTCAATCGCGCCTTTGTACGCCAAGGTTTAACCGTGATGGCGCGTCGGGCACGTGCAGGGTTCGTGGCACTTTCGGACGCGGCAGGCATGGATACAGCGCCCACAGCTTATCATTTGGGCTATATGCTTGGGCCAAGGATCAACGCGGGGGGGCGTATCGGGCAAGCTGATTTGGGCGCACGTTTGCTGGCCACTGAAGACCCACACGAAGCCGCCGCGCTAGCTGAGCGGCTAAATACTCTCAACGCTGAACGTCGCGACATCGAAGCCACCGTGCGCGACCAAGCTCTGACACAATGCGAAGCGCGCGGCAGCGATGGGCCGCTGGCTTGGGCCGCGGGGCCTGGATGGCATCCAGGCGTCGTTGGAATTGTGGCTGCGCGTCTAAAGGAAGCAACTCATCGCCCTGCCGTCGTCATCGGGGTGGAAGACGGCATTGGCAAGGGTTCGGGCCGCTCTGTTTCCGGCATAGATTTGGGTGCACCTATTCAACGTTTGGCTGCCGAAGGACTGTTAATTAAGGGCGGCGGCCACAAGATGGCCGCGGGCCTGACCGTAGCCGAAGACAAGATCGACGCAGCGATGAACCGACTGGGAGAACTGTTGGCGCGGCAGGGAGCAGACACGCTCGGGCCGTCTGACCTGCGCCTCGACGGGATGCTGATGCCCGACGCGGCCTCTGTAGAATTGGTGCAACAGATTGATACCGCTGGACCATTTGGCGCTGGTGCGTCTGCGCCGCGCTATGCTTTTTCGGCGATGCGTATTCTGCATGCAAAACGCGTTGGCGAAAATCACCTCAAGTTCACCTTCGGCACTCTGGGTGGTGCGCGGATAGACGGGATCGCCTTTGGCGCATTTGAAAATGCGCTTGGGCCTGCATTGGCTGATCCGGACGCCGGTCTTTTCCATTTGGCAGGACGATTAGAAATCAACACCTTCCGAGGGCGAAGTTCAGTTCAGCTTAGGCTTGAAGACGCTGCGCCTGCCTGAGCGATCAAGCTAATTGACCTGTACCCATTTTCTCGCGTGCAGTGCCATTTTTTCGCTTGCGCAGGATAGTCCGATTGCCTACACCACCGCTCACACTGAGTGTCCCGTTCGTCTATCGGTTAGGACGCCAGGTTTTCAACCTGGAAAGAGGGGTTCGATTCCCCTACGGGATGCCATTTAATATGTGCATCGGCTTTATTACTACTCACACACACTAGGCGCTCTTTGGTTGACGTAGTTCAGTATGAACTGCGACCTTCTTGGCGACTTTACGCAATTCAGGCGAATAGAACGTCAGCTGTCCACGCCCGCCATTCTTGGACGCATAAAGCGCAACATCTGCGTTATCTATCAAATCTGTAACCGGCACCGAAGACTTAGGATCATAAATAGCTACTCCAATGCTGGCAGAGATTTGGCACTCTTTCTCCTGAAACAATATCGGTTGCGACAAGCGTTCAATGATCCGTTTGCCGATGCGACGAAGAATTCCGGGATCATGAGCGTTGGGTAACAGGATAACAAATTCGTCCCCCCCGACTCGGGCCACGGTATCACTGTCACGGGTTTCTTCGACCATGATGCGGGCAACTGTCTGCAAAACGTGGTCGCCAGCGGCGTGGCCCAGAGAATCGTTGACCGCCTTGAACCAGTCCAAATCAATCTGCATGACGCCAAATTGTTTACCCCAAGAAGCATGACGCGCCAGTACGTAATCCATGGCGCGCCGATTCTTGAGCCCGGTCAGAGTGTCGGTAAAAGCTTGTTCTTCTGCAGCAATCATCGCCCCCTGAAGACGCAGGTTCAGCTTGCGTGACGCCTCCATAGCGGCGGATTTCGCTTCGACAAGGTACAGCATTTCGATGGTCAGATCCGTCGCGGCAAAGTCGACGCTGGTCAGCGCATAATCTGCCACAGCATCGACCACAGCAATGCCAAAGGACAAGTTAATAATGCTTTCGCCCGATGCCGTGCCCGGTACAAGGATGCCTTTGACCTCGGTCTTTGGATGATCGCGCAATTGCAGGTGCAGTTTTGTTCCAGCAGCCGCGCGCAACGCATCCACCGTTCGGATCGCACGCGGGCGCTTCAGATCGAATATTTCAAGAAAACTAAGGCCAACTAATGGCACGTCGGGTCGCAGTTTTTGCAGAGTCGGCCCGACATGAACGACATGGCCCGTTCCAGATATTATCACGTGCATTGGGCACAAGACGTCTAAAGCATGGGTAATTGTCGCATTATCCGCAATCATACCCGAACACCCAATTCAAACGCCCGACCTTCGGCAAATTTAGTTTCGATCAAAGAAACTGAAATCGTCTCAACTCCTTGGCTTTCTCCCTGATGTTCCAACAAAGCCAGCACGCCATAGTCGTCTGCCATTGTCCGCAGAACACCCATCATAACATCACCATAGCCCGCGATCGGGCAATCGCACACGAGGCTAAAGCAAGACGCACCATGCTCTCGCAGCTCAGTCCGTGGCAATTGCAGATCCGACACCGCCAACCGCGCCCGATCCGGCAACTCATCAAGCGAATGCAGGAAATCGACAAAGGTCACGCCACCAAACCGCAGCAAGCGGCGCAGCGCCTCAACATTCGGGTGCGAAACCAGATAGGTTCCCAAATCTTCCATTATGTAGCGGCGATTCCTGTCCAGCAGAACGCTGATCGCATCCAACAGACGCGGGGTGATGTCATCATCATACATCATCATTGCTTCAAACTCGACAAACTCGAGTTCCGCCAGACGGGTTGCTTCAACCCATTTGTCCCATCCATAACTATCACAGACAAAGCACTGTATTGCCCTGTTTATTAACCCATGCATCACATTTTCTTCCCATTTCCACATGGGCAATATGTTCGGTTATGCCTAAACAATACTCTAACAAATCAAATTTGAGAGACAATTTTCAACCAGAGCGGGCCGCAGTCAGAAGTCGGTTGGTGCGCCGCCCTCTGACTTACGACGAGCCACAAAATCAGCCAATTCATCGCGGATCGCTGCATCTATTTTCGGCGGCTCAAAACTGGCGATGATCTGTTTGAACAGGCCGTGCGCGCGCTCCGGGGTCCAGACGGCACCGGCAACGTCCCAGCCCTCGTAATTCTTCCAATCGCTCAGAAACGGTTGGTAAAAAGCTGTGCTGTATCGGTCTTGCGTGTGCTGGATGCCAAAGAAATGGCCCGCAGTGCCAACCGATTTAATCGCATCAAGCGCGATATCATCGGGTTCCGTGCCAATAACTGACGGGTCCATGTAACGTTGGATTTGTTGTAAAATTTCGCAATCCATAATGAATTTTTCCGGGCTTGCGATCAACCCACCCTCAAGCCAGCCGGCTGCATGATAGACCATGTTGGTGCCCGACTGTACTGCCGCCCATAAGCTGTTCGACGTTTCCCACATCGCTTGTCCGTCCGGCACATTGGCCGCGCACACACCAGATGACCGCATCGGCAACCCGTAGAACCGGGCCATCTGGCCCGTCATTTGTGTGGCGCGCATGTATTCAGGCGTGCCAAAGGCCGGCGCCCCCGATTTCATATCCACATTCGACGTAAAGGTGCCAATGGCACAGGGCGCACCCGGTGCCACATATTGAAACAGTGCGATGGCACACAAGGCTTCGGCGATCGATTGAGCGACCGCGCCTGCCATTGTGACCGGCGCCATCGCCCCCGCCAGTGTAAAGGGTGTGACCACGACCGCCTGACCGCGCCGCACAAGACGCAAACATCCGTCGATCATGGGATGGTCGTGTTTGAGCGGCGAGGTTGAATTGATGTTGGTATACATCCGGGGGGTCGCCTCGAATTCCGCGTGGCTCAGGCCGCCAGCAATGCGCACCATCTCCATCACATCTTCGACCCGCTCGCGTCCCAGCGAATAGGCGTGCATGACTTTGTCGGTCAACGTCAGCTTGTCATAAAGCACATCAAGGTGTCGGACGCTGGCATGTAAATCGACAGGTTCAACCGGGTAACCGCCAGCAAAATGAATACAATTGAAATATTGGGTGAGCTTGAGCAGGTTGGCGCACATCTCGCGCGTGCCGGGAACCTTGGTGCCAATCTCCATGTCCCAATAGTTCGGCGGAGACGACACGTTGCCAAAGTTCAGATGCTGCCCGCCAATCGTGATGGCGCGATCCAAATTTCGGGGGGTCAGGGTGAATTGCGCAGGTGCCTTGCGCACCATCTCCATCACAAAGGCCCGGTCCATGCGCACGATATCTCCGTCCACACGACAGCCCGCTTGGCGCAGGATCGTCAGTGCTTCTGCATTCAAGAATTGAACACCAATCTCTTCGAGAATGCGCATAGCGCCGTCATGTATCGCCTCAACGCCCTCTGGCCGCAACGGCTCAACTGGGGGATCAATCATCACGGGCGGGTTCCAGGGCATCTGTTCGATCACGGCCGCACCGCGACGTGCAGCGGCACCTGCGCGACCTCCGGATCGGGTTTTCCGTCTGTTTGCTCTTTCGGTCATGACCCAGCCCTTTTATTGCGATGTGTTTCTAAAACAACGCAGCGATAGACAGATGACCTTTCCCTTTGCGACATCACATGTCGCTTTTCCCCACCAAAACCATTGGGCTTAAGCCAGAGCATCTAGCCAGTTCGGCAAATGGCCAATATCAGGCAGCACTGCTGTTGCGAGCGGAGACAGTTCTTGTGCCGTTGCAAGACCTGTCAGCACACCGATGGTGCGCATACCTGCCGCCCGTCCAGCACGCAGATCATGGGTGCTATCGCCCACCATCACCACTTGCGTCGGAACTAGACCGGTAGATGCGCAAAATGCCAAAAGCTGACCCGGCGCGGGCTTACCCCCGTATCCGCTGTCAGAACCCGCGATAAAATCGAAATGCGCAGCCACACCAGCGGCGGCCAGATGCGCCATAGCTGGCGCCTCGGCGTCATTGGTCGCAACACCCAAAGCAAGACCGCGGGCACGCAACTCATCCAGATAGGAAGCCAGTGGCACAGCCTCGGCTTGCGGCGCTTTTGCGGCTTCTTCATTCAGCATCTCAAGCAAGTCTTGTCGGTTGCGATCAGGAAAGTGACGGGCAAGTGCATCTGCAATCTCAATCGGCGTTCCTGCAATCACGACGCTGTCGCGGGCAAAGCTTTGCGTGTGCAGATCAAACCCGATATTCTGGCCAATGACCGCAGCTTGTTTTCGGTCGCCTCCTGTCACCCGGAGCAGAAAGGCGGCCGCCCAGGCCTCCCAGGTCGTCGCAAAGTCGAACAGCGTGCCGTCCTTGTCAAAGATCACGCCACGCACTTGAGTCGGTGTCACGTCCAATGCATCTGCTCCCCACCTGGCAATGCCATCCGTGCCATCATTGGCTGGTCATAGGATAACCCTTCGGCGTCACAAAACGAAGTGATCCAAGCATCGTCCATCATGATAAAATCGAGTAGCGCACCAAGAAAATCAGGATCTGAAATCCCTGCGCGCACGTCCGCTTCGCTGGCGCCGGTTGATCCCAGAAACACTGGCAACAATTCTTTATTGGCAGCGAGCCACCCCAAAGCTTTCAGGCCGATCACCTCGGCAGATTCTCGCAACATTGAAATAAATTGGTCCTTTGCCGCCGTTTGGAAACGCTTTGTTAACTTAAACTAATAGATAACTAAGCAACGATATTTGTACATAACGGGGATGATTCCATGCACGGTAAGGTGCTTATCATAGATCCGATTGCAACAAATCGCATTGTTTTGCGAGTTAAACTCGCTGCCAGCCACTACGACGTGTTGCAAGCAGAAACTATTGCGGATGCTGTGCGGGCAATCCGCAAATCCATGCCTGACCTGATCTTGTTTTCAGGAACGGCGACGGACGGTGGGCCACTTCGTTTGATGGCGCGGCTGCAAAAAACGCCGGCAGCTGGCAAGGTTCCAGTTATAGCACTCAGTTGTTGTGCCTCTGCGGCAGACAGAATGCGAATGCTCGCCGCAGGCGTTGACGATGTGATGCAGAAGCCGGTGGACGATGCACTGCTCGTAGCACGTGTTCGCAGCCTGGTTCGGGCCTATGCGTCGGGCAGCGAATGGCAACTGCGCGATGATACATCACGGGCTCTTGGATTTGCTGAAGCCACTGAAACCTTTGGCTCTGTCCAACGCGTTAAGCTGGTCACGCATAGCATCAAGGGCATTGGCCCTTGGCAATCTGCGTTGCGCACACGCATGACGGCGCAGGTTTCTGCCTGCCTGCCAGCCCATGCGGTCAGCGGATCGGCCGATGATGATGAAACAGACGCATTTGTTTTTTTGGTTGAACCCGGCGCTGATGCCGAAATGCTCAGCCTGTTGGCGACGATACGCAGTCACGCCAGTACCCGCCACAGCGCGATCATGGTGATCCTGAGCAAGGTAGATACTGCGCTCGGTGCGCAGATGTTGGACATGGGGGCCAACGACCTGATGTGCTTTGGTCCAGATGTTTCAGAAGTGGCACAGCGTCTGGGTACGTTGCTGGCACGTAAGCGCCAGGATGATGCGCTGCGCGACACTGTCCGGTCAGGCGTTGAGGCGGCTATCAGCGATCCGCTCACAGGTCTGCACAACCGTCGCTATGCGATGCCACACCTAGAAAGGGTTGCCGAACGCTCACTTAGGGCAAAAAAGCCATTTGCAGTGATGGTTGCGGACATGGATCACTTCAAACTCATCAACGACACCTATGGGCACGCTGCAGGCGATGCCGTGCTGGTCGAAACAGCCAATCGATTGCGCGAAAATCTGCGTGCTGTGGACCTGATCGCGCGCATTGGGGGCGAGGAATTCATGATTGTTTTGCCCGGAACTAATTTGGCCAGTGCGAAATCAGCTGCAACCAGACTGTGTCGCGTGATCGGCAAACGTCCTTTTGACTTGCCGGGTCTGGACACACCGCTTTTGGCCACGGTGTCCATCGGCATGACCGTTTGCGATCCCGTTGCTTTAACATCAGTAAAATGCGCTCACTCAGCAGAAGCGCTGCTGCAACGTGCAGACAAGGCTCTCTATGGCGCCAAAGCAAAGGGCCGCAATCGCGTGGCGCTCAACCGTCCCGCAGCGTGACGACTATTTGACCAAACCAACCGGCCGGGTCACCAAATCAAGATCTGCACAGTGCCTATTTGCGATCTTTGACTCGTCCACGCGACCCGCGGCTCAAGACCACTTCGATCCTATCAATATAAGCAAGACGGTTTTTGATGCTCATACCTTCAACCGCGTCCAGCCAGGCAGATTGAGCCACGGTTTGAATTTGGCTGACATCTGCACCTTGGCGATTCAAAATGCTTGACACCTGAGTGCGATCAAAGGGTTCCAAGCGCAGCACGTTCACCATGTCTTTGAATGCAGCTTTGCGATCAGCGCGCCGTGGCAAGGACGGATCGTTGCGAATAGCACGCAGCAAAGAACGCCTCTCTTGACCAGGCAAAGCGATGACATACGGCGCCGCATAGCCCAGGTTTGACCGCACCTCGCGCAATGGGGCTATCCGCATCATCATGCCAGCCACAAGTCCCACCACTGCAAGATTTAAAGCCAACGAAACAGCGAGCACCACCTTAACCCAACGCGGGCAACGCAAGTCCACATCCGGGGGGGGCAAATTTGTCATAGCCTTTCCTCTTCCAAATCCCATCCAAAGGTCGACAGGCCGGATTGGCTGTCATAATTTTCAAAAAAGCCAAGGGAAAACAGTGTGTCAACGTCAGACGGATCAATAGCACCAAGCCCAATAACCAGTCCTGTAAAGCCGGCAGCTAACACCCCTCCGACACCAAACCATCCACCAATACCAGCTACAAATTCATGCCATAAAGAAGCTACCTCAGCCCTGCCGCCGGGCGGGGGCAGCTTTGCTGTCGCATCCGCCAAAACACGTGCCATCAAATCTTGTGAGGGCTTAGGCACTGGGGCACTAGCCACATCGTCAAGCAATGCGTCCACCCATGCATCAGCATCTGTGTTGCGATCATGTGTCATGTCTTTCGTCCTTATATCCAAGGGCAGAAGCTTGCCCTTTCAAAGCAGCGGCAAGGGCCTTTTTGCCCCGCGCTGTCAAGCTTTCTACCGCTTTTGTACTCACACCAAGCCGGTCGGCAATCTCTGGGTTTGCGGCGCCGTCGAAATGGCGCATCATGACTGCAATACGCTGACGCTCGGGCAACGCAGCAAGAGCGTCACGGAGCGCGGATGCCCGCGCATTCGACTGAAGGCGCGCTTCGACAGAGGGGGTAGGATCAGGTGGTTCAGCGACCGTGTCCAACGCCACATTGCCACGCGGACGTTTGCGCAGGCGATCAGTGCACAGGTTAGCCACCACGCGGTAGAGCCAAGTAGTTACCCTGGCCTCTCCACTGCGCCACTCCGGGGCCACGCGCCACAAACGCATCATTGCGTCCTGAGCAACGTCCTCGGCCTCGGTCGCATCCCCTAACATCCGAAAAGCCTGTGTATGTACGCGCGGCACCAGCCGGGCGGTCAAGGCGCGGGCCGCTGCCGCATCACCACGCGCATAACGAGCCAGCAGGGCTGAATCATCCGCATCGGTCTGATCATCAAAGGGCATCGTCATCCTGATGTTGTGGCTACAATGCCCCCGTCCCAATTAACAAGGAATTGGGGGCACTGGCCGGTCAATTCTTCAAAAGGCGGATTTTGCGATAGCGTTTGATTTTGGCCTGTGCTTGTTCGAACTCTTGCTTAGAAAGAGCACCGCTGCTGTCGGCATCCATACGGTCAAAGATGCGCGCAGGATCGCGACGGCCCTGCATTTCGCTGGGCGACAGCTTACCATCCGCATTTACATCCATCCGCTTCAGCATCCGCTGTGAACGCTTCGCTGCAAGAATTTTGGCATGAGCTTCTAGTTCTGCAGCAGTCAAAAATCCGTCGCCATCGGTATCAGCAGTGCCAAAACTAACTAGTGCGCTGGTCTGCATCTCTTGCAGAGTTACCTCGCCGTTTCCATTTGTATCAAGGGCCGAGAAATCGGGACCGTGCGTATTGGCCATAACCATGGTAGTGAACGCAACCAGCGTGGTGGATGCTACGGCTGCGAATAACGTTGTTCGTTTCATAGTGCCTCTCCGTGTATTTTGCTTTTCTGCCAATCCTGCTCTTTCCAGCAGGCTGATAGATGTCAAACGCATCAGCTTCGCAATTCCGTCGAAATAAATTTCGCTCCAGCATTCGATGGGCCAGCGCGACATGGGGACGCAAGGACAGTTTGCGCAATTTCCATTTGCCACTCGGGCAATCAACGTTTGGTTGCCACCGCTAAGGACCAAGGTATGGATAATGAATCAGACCAGTCGCGCAAGTCGCACGATCCGCGTGAGACATTAATACGTCGCTTGCGCCCTGCCCTCCTTCGAGGGTGGCGCGGACGGTGCCCGCGCTGTGGTCAGGGGCGACTGCTGAAAAGCTACCTGCAGGTGGCTGGAAACTGCCCAGTTTGCAAACTTGACTACTCGCACCACCGCGCCGATGACGGGCCCGCATATTTGACCATTCTGCTTGTCGGACACCTAATGGCACCTCTGTTGCACTTGACATTTGTAACATGGCGACCCGAGCCGTTGGTGCTTTTTACAATATTTGCGGTTGGCTGCGTCGGCTTGTCACTCTACCTTCTACCAAGGCTAAAGGGGGCCATCGTGGGTTTACAGTGGGCACGAAAAATGGGCGGCTTTGGTCAGACCTAGTGATCGCCACCCTGCCCAAGCGCACTAGAAAAGGCAGAACAACCGATGACCGAAATCGACAAACGTCAGGTCCGCAACGCCTCAACGGTGATCGTTCTGCGCGACCGTGACACCCATCCGAGCATTCTGATGGGCCAACGCGGCGCACGTGCAGTTTTCATGCCCAACAAGTTCGTTTTTCCAGGCGGTGCCGTGGATATCTCTGATCACAATGTGCCGCTGGCTAGCCCACTGACCGCCCCCAATGACACGCGCCTAGATGAGGACAGCACTCCAGGCCTTGGCCCTGCACTGGCCGCCGCCGCAATTCGCGAATTGTTCGAAGAAACCGGTCAGGTCTTGGGACAACCCGGCGGCTGGCCAGACGCCCCCACCGACTGGAAGGATTTCGCAGCCACCGGCCACCGCCCACATGCAGGACCACTGCAATTTGTGTTTCGCGCGCTGACACCGCCGGGTCGCCCCCGTCGCTTTGACGCCCGATTTTTTATGATAGATGCTGATGATCTGACATCAGACCCGGACGATTTCAGCCGCGCCTCGGACGAGCTTTCCCACTTGCAGTGGGTTCCCTTGGACAAGGCACGCAGCTTTGATATGCCCTTTATCACCGAAGTTGTCTTAAGCGAGATTAATGCTCGCATCACAGACCGCGCCCCTCCGCCAAGTGTCCCTTATTTCAGGAACAACGACGAAGAGAGCCTTTTTCTGCGCCTGCGCGGACGCCCACATAAAGACTAGCTGTCACATCCCGGATGGTAGTATGGCTGGTCCGTTAACAGTTACGATTTAAGTTTGTATCAGTCTTTCATGGCTTGCAAGGAGGACTTACTAACCAAGGCTGACTGAACCGCCCCAGTTTTACCGGAGACTGTCTGGACCTGTCACGGTTTGATACCGCCCCTTTGATAGCATTTATTGCAGCAAAGGAGACGAACTATGGGACTGAAACGGACGGAAGAATTTCGTGCTGATGCGGTGCGGATTGCACTGACCAGCGGGCTGACACGCAGGCAGGTGGCATCGGATTTTGGTGTTGGGCTTTCGACGCTGAACAAGTGGGTGACGAAGCATCGAGACACAGACAATGTGTCAGACAGCGACCTTGATCTTGCCCGTGAGAACGAGCGGCTTCGACGCGAGAACCGCATTCTCAGAGAGGAGAGGGAGATTCTAAAAAACCGTTCCGGGTTGGTGCCCGCCTGTGCGCGGTAGAAACAGCCTGTGGTACTGTCGCGACATGAAGGGCAGCGGCCGTTCGCTTATTGGTGGTCTGTCTTGGGACGGAACCCCGTTAAAAAACGTGGTCCATGGGTTGATGCGAACTTGAGAGTGGTGACATCGCTTTGCGGTGATCCCGGTTAGGAAGATGACGGATTTGCATAGCTCACGCCCTTCTGTTGCCGACAGGAGGACAGAAGATGGCAAAGCAAAAGATCCACAAGACCCCAGCGATTGAGACCGTGAATGTTGGTGCCGCTGCCGTTGATATCGGCTCGCGCGAACACATGGCAGCGGTAAACCCCGAAGTGACGGATGCCCCTGTGCGTGCGTTTGGCACCTTCACGCATGATCTGCATGATTTGGCCAACTGGTTTAAGTCGCACGGTGTGACCAGCATTGCGATGGAATCCACAGGCGTCTACTGGATTACAGCATATGAGATACTGGAGCAGCAAGGCTTCGAGGTCATTCTAGTCAACGCACGTTACGCCAAGAACGTACCGGGCCGGAAGACGGACGTCAGTGATGCCAGTTGGTTGCGACAGCTGCATTCATATGGGCTTTTGCGTGGTAGCTTTCGACCAACAGCTGAGATTGCAACGTTGCGGGCCTATCTGCGCCAGCGCGAACGGTTGGTGGAATATGCCGCGGCCCACATTCAACACATGCAAAAGGCCCTGATGGAGATGAATCTGCAGCTGCATCATGTCGTCTCGGATATCACTGGCGTGACAGGGATGAAGATCATCCGGGCGATTGTTGCGGGCGAACGGGATTTGGATGTGTTGGCGTCCCATCGTGATGTGCGTTGCCGGGTCTCAACTGAGACGATCAAAGCCGCGCTCAATGGGAATGATCGGGCCGAGCACATCTTTGCGCTGACCCAATCTCTGGAGCTTTATGACTTCTATCAAAGCAAGATGCTGGAATGTGATCGTCGCCTTGAGGCGACGCGAGAGTGTCCGATCTTCTGTGTATGAGTAATTTGTCCCATGCTTCCATATTGAAGGAGCATGACAACAATGACGATTTCCAAGGACGTTCTAGACGAACTGCTTAACGGCGTTGAGAACGCCGAAGA
>Ga0206126_10003564_pt1 | contig 15752 bp, 8 predicted proteins | sample Helgoland_Spring_5_FD_148621 | JGI IMG/M metagenome (GOLD analysis project Ga0206126, IMG submission 148621) | Pelagic subsurface seawater microbial communities from Kabeltonne, Helgoland, North Sea - Helgoland_Spring_Bloom_20160412_1 | ecosystem: Environmental > Aquatic > Marine > Epipelagic ...
TTAAGTCGGTAGTTAATTCAGATAGCTTGTCTGAGAGTCTTGAGCCATGCGAAGAGGATGTTTTTATTATTGCGGTGCCATCGCTCTTTAAAGATGGTGGCCCTGACCATATTTCGGCCCCCCCCCGATCTCTCCTATTTTACGTTTAAGTGGTGAGTAAATTGGTTGGGGATAGCAGTTGCAGCCCCCTCTCATAGTAGCTTAACGGGCCTACTTAATGCTATTTGTGGGTTTACTATTTTCTGGGGTGACCATTTTTGGCACTGCATTAATGGATTTAGGCGGTCAACTGGTGACCGATTCTTCTAAAGAAAGACTCGGGAGTAGCTTTCTGGCAGGCATATTAGCCGTTATTGTAACGACACTTTGTACTGTTCCTTTCAGACCGCTGCGATGGGGTTTACCGCTGTGCAACCTTTATTGATCTCTCTCTCTATTCCTCATTTTAGACGGATTTTATAAGGTAAAAATATGACCCAAAAAAGACGTTTGCTCGAGCTTGATGCGCTGCGAGGAATTGCAGCATTGCTTGTTGCGCTGTATCACTATACAACACGTTACGATGACCTGTTCGGTCATCAGGTTAATATGCTTTTTGATATTCCATGGGGGCACTACGGCGTGCAGTTGTTTTTTGTGATAAGTGGTTTTGTTATCTTTATGACCTTAGAGAAAACGCAACGACCGATGGATTTTATTGTTTCTAGATTTTCTAGAATTTTTCCTGCTTATTGGTCTGCTCTCATTGTTACAGGGTCTTTCCTATTCTTTTTTGATTTGCCGGGTAGGGAGTTTGAATTATTCAATTTTATTGTTAATTTATCGATGTTGCAGGAGTGGTTTTTCATACCTCATATCGATGGGGTTTATTGGACATTAACCATAGAGATTACCTTCTATGCCATTATGTTAATTATTTATCTTTCAAAAGGTTTACCTCATATAGAGATAATAAGTGGAATTTGGTTAATAGTTCTTGTCCTAATTCAATATCTAAAATCATTCGAGTTATTGGTTCTGCCTAGCCGTTTAGATATGCTTCTGTTAAATGGTTATGCACAATTCTTTATTAGCGGAATGATGTTTTATCGACTACGGCATTCATTGACTTTGAAAAGGAATCTGCTGATCATTATATCTACTGTCGTTAGTTTGATTACAGCGGACTTAATGTTGTTTTATGTTCACTCGATGGTTGCGATAATATTTTACCTTATACACTTTCAGCGAATATCACTATTAGCTAACCCTTTATTCGTTTATTTCGGCACTATATCCTATAGCTTTTATTTGGTTCATCAAAACATTGGCTACTTGGTCATTCGTTATCTTTATGAATTTACAGCCTCTTTTTATTTAATTATTATCTTGCCTTTATTCGTTTCTATTTCGCTCGCTAGTCTCATTACTTGGTTCATTGAAAAGCCCGCACTCTCTGCAATACGGATTTATTATAAGGGTTTATCACAGTCAATATTATATCGAGAGAATAATGAAAAAAATTAAAATTATTTATATTATTGATAAGTTAGTTCTGGCTGGTGCGCAGACACAACTAATTCATTTATTATCATCCATGAATCATGACAGGTATGATATTCGTCTTATTTGTACGGATGCTGGTGGTCCTTTAGAAGAAATAGTTTCTGACCTTGACATTCCAATTGATATTATTGGTATTCCAAACTGGAACAGTTTTGCAGGCCTCATGGGCTTTATAAGTTTAGGAAAAATATTACGTCAATTTCGTCCTGATATTGTTCATACCTATCTTTTTACGCCGAATGTTTTCGGTGTTTTAGCGGCTAAAATTTTTGTTTCTGCGCGTATTATTTCTTCGCGACGCGATCTTGGTGATTGGATGAATACAAGACAAATAAAAATGTGCAACTTCTCTAATTATTTTGTCGATATGATTACCGCAAATTCTGAGGCAGTAAAGTCTGCGGCTATCGATATTGAAAATACTCGAAACAAACCGATTCGGATTTTATATAACGCTATTCGAATGTCTGATAGTCAGGATCAGACTAAAAAAATCACTTCTAGTCATAGCCGAGTAATTTCATCTTTTCCATCAGACATTTCCGATGCTATTAAAAACACTGATTTTTTAGTGGGTACGCTGTCGAATATTCGTGCAGAGAAAGATCCAATGACATTGCTACGAGCTTTTGATCAGATGCATAAAAAAGTACCTAACGTAGTTCTACTCTATGCCGGTGATGTTAAAGATAAGGATCTTTTTTCTGAAATGCAGCGATGGATTCATCAACGTAATTTACAAACGTCTATTGTTTTTCTTGGACCAATAACCGACATTGCTGGATTTTTAAAATCACTTGATATTTTTGTTTTTTGCTCAGAGTCAGAAGGGTTTTCTAATGCCATTTTAGAAGCGCAGTATTTTTCTTTACCGGTTATAGCCTCTAAAGCTGGAGGTAATGTGGAGCAGGTGGTTCATGGTAAAACGGGATATCTCTTTGATATTGGAGATTACCAATTTTGTGCTATGTGTATGATTAAGCTAACCATTGGTGATAGGTATGTCACGATGGGAAAGGCAGCAGCTGACAGAGTTAATGAGATATTTTCCACTAACAGAATGTTAACGAGTTTTATGAATATGTACGATGAAATTCTTAAATTAGAATAGAGAATAATCCTTTTGACAATAACGGTTATTTCTCATTTTAATAACATTTCTTGCAGTTTATGAGTTTTTTTAGGTTGAAGAAATTGTTTAGTTTTATTGATCTGTTTGAGAGTCTCGTTTGTTACATACTGACAGACATCACATATTAGCTAATACTTTATACAATTTCTTAAACCCTTATTTTATACTCCACGCTATTCGAAGCTGGTGCTACGCCAAATGTAATAAACGATTTTTTAAGCGATTTTTAAAAGGTATATGATTATGAGCAAGTTATTCATTTTTAAAAATATTAGTAAAGATGGCTTTGGTGTATTTTTTCTCGCTTGTGCGCTCATTCTCAATGCCAGTAATGTATTTTCTCAAGTGCTTAGTACTAATATTACTTTGTCTGCATTCGGCTCTGATCAAGAACAATACCTTAAAGGAGGTATACCGTTTCCTTTAGGTGTTTTGAACTCTTCTGATAATTTACGATTACTTAGTGATGGTGATGAAGTTGCCGCTCAGTTTGATAGTCTTTCTACATGGCCTGACGGTAGTATTAAATCAGTACTCGTTTCTTTAGTGACCGTGCCTAATAACAGTAAAATCTATGAGCTTGAATATGGTGAAGGTGTTAACCGAAATAATTATTCAAGTGACCTTCAAGTTAACGATTCTCCTTCATCAATTCAGGTTACAACAGGCCCGTTACAGTTTTTCGTTAATAAAGAGGCTTTTAATATTATAGATGGTGTGTGGAAAGATGGTAATGATGATGGTTTTTTTTCAGCAGAAGAAAAAGTACTTAGTCAGGGAGAAATATTTTTAGTCAATGCTTTTGATGATAAGACCTATACAGCTTCATCCGGTGTTATTAAAAGCGTTTCTATTGAAGAGCAAGGGCCAATGCGGGTGGTCATACGCGCCGAAGGCTCTTTAAGAAATAGTGATGATGAGATTCTAACCGATTATATTGTCCGGCTGTATGCCTATAATGGTCTCGATCATATCCAACTTGATTATACTTTAGTCGATAGTCGTCCGGAGACATCGGTTGGCTCTTCACGAAGCCAGTTGGCTTTGAGTGTGGCGAGTTATGGAATTACGTTTAAGCATGGTATTGCCAATGCCGCTTATGTCTTTGGTGGCGATAATGGTAGTCCTATTGGTGGGACTGTTAGCAATGAGCATTATCTGTATCAAACCGGCCAAATAAATTACGTTAATGGCTCACTGGATTCGAATAACCCCTTTGATATCAGTTATTCAGGCGTTGGCTCTGGTGACAGAGCAGCGGGTTGGGTTAATCTTTATAATAGTGGTCTTGGTGTTACAGCTATCGTTCAAGATTTTTGGCAGCAGTTCCCTAACGAATTATCGGTTGATGCTAATCAAATCAAAATTAGTTTACACCCGGCGCGTGAAACAGCTTCTGCAGATTTAAGTTATCCAAGCCTTAGTAATACCAATAATAAATATATTAGACCTAATACTTTTTATTTTCCCAGAGAGGGTGGTGCTAAAACCTATCGTATTGCTCTAGATTTCCCGAACGGTGAGAGTGGTTCTGTTAGAACCAATGATATCAATACATTCTTTCAAAAACATAAACCAGAATTACTAGCTACTGCTGAATGGTATGCTTTAAGCCATGTGTTTGGATATATTTCACCGGCTAATAGTGCTACTAGTAATTATGATAATTATTTGATGAATAGCGTTTATGTGCCTAGTTTAAAAGAGGGAAAAAATGCGGTTATGTATGGCTGGCGGGATTTTGGTGATAGGTTATACGCTGGCTGGGATGATGTTGTTGATGGTACGCGTGTACCAGGTTTTTACAATGATACACATGTAGGTGCTAATAATTTTTATACACAATTTTTAAGAACTCTAGATCAGCGATGGTGGACGCTCGCTGAAAAATCTACTTATCATTTTATGGACATTGATGTCTCGCATTCCACTCGTAATGGATACCATAAGACAAGTGGAGTTACTTTTACTACACCTCCTGGTGAAGTACATGCTATTAAGCATAGCGTCGTTGACCATAGTTCAAGAAACCTTCACCTTGGTCATGCTCATGTGTCTGGTCTAACTAATATGTATCTTTTGACTGGCGATAAAAGAGCTTATGAAGTATTAATGGAAGTGGCCGGATATTGGGAGGTGATGGCACCCCGCTTATTTCCTACTCCGCGGCCTAAAACCTACAGTTCTAAAAATCGTGCCTATGCCGAAGCTGAGCGTGACTTTGCATGGCCATTATATGTGATGAATGAAATTGCTCGAGTTGATAATAATCCTTCGTATCACAAAAATACGGCAGGCCAAGTAGTTAAACATATGATGGAATGGTGGCAGTCTCCAGGGGAGCACATTATTTCAGGTGTGAACTACGGTAGTAACAATGCCTCGCAGGGCACTGGCTGGTGGGAAATGGATGATATGGATAATGGCAGCGGTAATGGGACCAACCCTTGGATGGCTGGAGCACTGTTGTCGGCATTAATTAAATACTATGAGGCTGATTTGGTATATCAAAATTCGGCTATCAATCATCGTGACATGAAAGATATGCTCTATCAAACAATGAACTATGTGGTTTCTAATGGGTATAATTCATCAGGTAAGTATTTTCGTTATGTAGAAGGTCAAAATACGAATGGTGGCTCTAATCACATTGTTTATAGCCTTGCTTATTTATACCGATTGCTACAAAGCGATATTACTGCGAATCAAGTAAGTCATCCGGAATGGTACGATACTTCAGCACAATGGCTGTCCATTGCTACCGAGCAGTATCAGGGGTACAAAAATAACGCTTTAGGTGAGGGCACTCAAAGCTATGGCTTTTATGGTTATGAGATGATTTACCCGATTGATTACTTTTCTATTATGGCTGAATTAACGGGTGAAACTTCACCCACGACGCCTCCACCGATAGCACATTTGGCACCGATGCCTCCATCGAATGTTACCGCCACTATTAAAGAAAGTCCTTAATTAATCATTAAGGTTAATGAATACCTATCTAATAACTGCTGCTAATAAACGTTTAATTATTGGTAGCAGCCATCATTTTCTCAATATGATGCCTAATCTCTTCATTTTTTGGATCTAGCTCAAGTGCCTTTTCGAGTATAATTTTAGCGTCTTCTACTTTATCTGCTTTATACAGTATCCAACCATAAGTGTCCCCAATTGATGCATGATCTGGCGCTAATTCATAAGCACGCTTTGCTGTCTCTAATGCAGCTGGATGATCTAATTGCTGATAACACCAGGCTAAATTATTCAGGTTGATGGCTGAATTGGGTTGCTGCCGATCAATCTGCTCTAAAATAACAACGGCTTTTTTATAATCTTCTGCTATTAAGTATTCATTTGCTTGATAGTTTAAGGCGTCCGTACTGTTGGGAATTTTATTGAGCCATTCGGATAAGAATGATTGAGCATTCTTGTTGTTGCCGGTGTTAAGTAAAGGGTAAATTTTATTAGCAATCTCATTAGTGGCATTTTTCTGCCATAGCGCTTGATAAGTTTCAATGGCGGCAGTAAAGTTATTCTGTGCCCTGTAGAGATCTCCTTGTAATTCATTCCCCAATAATGTGTCACTAACCTTTATTTGATGTACTAATTTTTGTGCTTCTAAATACTGCTCACTTTGAATTTCCATTTCTGTCAGTAAAATGAGGAAGAGCGGTGAGCGCGGCTCTAACATAAGCCCAGCCATGGCACTTTTTCTTGCTGCTTCGATGTTATCCTTGCTTATATTCTGCTTGGCATCTTCATAATGTATGGCGAGCTGAACGGCTTTCATTAACGGAGATTCAGGTGAATGTTGTTCTAGTTTCTCTTGATACAAGCGCGCTTTATCAAGTTGTCCTCGCTGGGCATAAAATCGACTTAGTACTGCAAAGCCGTTATTTGGGTTGTGGCCTTTAGCAAGTTTAGTAATAATTTTTTCAGCTTGTTCTACTTCAGTAGCCGTCTTTGCACTTGCTAACATGTACTCTATGGGTTGAATACGCTCACTGTTAATTAACGCAGCGGTTTTAAGCGCATCTAATTGCTCTGTATAAGAGCGAGTGTCACGTGCAATTAATGCTAGCTTCATCGCGCTATCATAATCGCGAGGGTCAATGGCTAAAGCCTGATGATAATAATCACTGGCCTGTTGCCATTGTCGCTGGCTATAAAAGAAATCACCTGCTAGCTGAAGCGTGGCGGCTTTATTATTTCCAGCATCCAATAATTGATTAATAAAAACTTTGGCTTCGTTACCTTTCTGAGAAAAGAAAAGCTGGCGGGCAACACCTGCTGCTAACCTGAAATCCTCTCTGTTTTTGTTATAGCCTTCTTGTAATAATGCTAGCGCTTGCTGATTGTTCGGTGGCGACTCACTGTTATATACATCAGCTAGCGCTAAGTATGATTCAGCAATGCTAGGGTCAAGGCTTATGGCCCGCTTTAATGCACTCTCAGCTTTGGCTGTTTGCTTTAATGCTAATGCCGCTTGACCATAAAGAATTAGGATTTGTGGATCATCATGACTGTGCCGATATTGTCCTAACATCGCCAATACACGTTCAGGTTGTTGGTTGCGCAGGCTAGCCATGGCCGCTAGCTTAGTGACTGCTGGGTGACTTATCTCTGCATCAATATGCTGATTAAAATGGTTGCTAGCACTTTCAATATCACCGGCTCTATATTTGATAATGCCCAATAAAACCGATGCATCTTCAAAGTTAGGATATTCATTAACGAGTTTTTCTAAAATACTTTCAGCGTTATCGAATTCACCTTTTTCAAACAAGAGACTAGCATCCCTATAATCACCTTGTGCTATTTCTGCGCCAGGAAAGGCTTCAGCTATTTTTTGCGTATAGATTATCGCTTCTGTGGTTTTTCCCTCTATGGTTAATATTTCAGAGAGCAGTTGCAAAAACGCGGATTTTCTTGGCGTCATAACATCAGCGTTAGGTAGGTTGCTAATGGCTTCGGTGAGTAGTTTTTCTGCCTCACTATAGCGTTTTTTATCAACGTTTATTTTGGCTTTAATAAAGTCAATATCGGGGTTGCTGGTCGCTAGAGTCTCAACTTGGCTAATAAGATTTTCTGCATTGTATAAATCGCCTTGTTGATACTTTATACGGATTAATCCTAGCAGCACCTCAACGTTGTTAGGCGTTTGCTTGAGTAGCTGATAGTAAATATCTTCCGCAGCAGAGAACTTATTTTGCGCTTCATAAAGTGCGGCTAAGGCTAGCGAGTAATCAGTTTGTTGCTGACGCATTAGCGCTTCATGGGTTTCTAACAAGTCGGCGGCCGATAGATATTTACCACGGCCCATATAAGCCTTTAACAGCGTATATAAAAAGCCATTGTTTTGATAAGCAGCGTTTGGCAGTGACTCTAATAGCTCAATATTCTTTTTATAGCGGCCAAGCTCATTGAGGATGGTGCCTAAAGCGATATGGCCATCAATATTATCCGGTTTTTTTTGTATTGCATTACGGGCTTCTATATTAGCCGCACGAAACTGGCCCTGTAATAAATAGGCTTTAGATTGTTTAATATGTCGTAAAACACTTTTTTGATCTATCGCTCCTTGGTCTCCGCAGCCAGTCAGTGTCAACAGGCTAATTAACAGCCCTATAACATATTTGCTTATCAGTAAACGCCATTGTCGATTTAATAACATTGATGCGCTTGATTTTATAGGCTTGCGAATAAAAGTATTTAGAATTGTTAATTTCACATTGTCCTCAGCTTAAATATGGACTACTTATGTTTAAGGCAGTAGTTGTATGACGATAGTTCTATTACAGCAGTTTTATAACAGTGGTTTTATAGCAGTGGTTTTATAACAATGGTTTTATGGCATGCTTTCTGATGTTGTCAGCATAGTTTTCATATCGTATTTTTTTAATAGGTCATACAGGGTGGGTCTTGTAATACCTAATAGTTTTGCACCGGCAGAGATATTGCCATCGGCAATGGATAGGGCGGTATTAATCGCATTGATCTCGGCTTTTTGTCGCGCACTGCGTAAATTAATTGACAGGGCTAATTCATCGGATAAACCCAAATCTTCATTATCAATATTTCTACTTTCACTCATAATAACGGCGCGTTTTATCTTGTTTTCTAACTCGCGAATATTACCCGGCCAATCATAGGCTTCTATCGCACTGGTGGCGGCGGGGGTAAATCCTGAAATGTTTTTATTCTGCTCTCGGCGGTATTTATCGAGCATATAGCGCGCCAGTAAAATTTTATCGCCCTCGCGGTTTCGCAATGGCGGAATATCAATCACCATTTCACTGATTCGATAATAGAGATCTTCTCGAAAGGTATGGTTTTTCACCATAGTTAATAAATCTTTATTGGTGGCGCAAATAACACGCACATTGACGGGTATTTCTTTGCGTCCGCCCACGCGTTCAATAACACGCTCTTGTAAAAACCGTAATAACTTGGCCTGTAAAGGCAGTGGCATGTCGCCGATTTCATCCAAGAATAGGCTGCCATTTTCAGCAGTCTCAATTTTTCCTAAAGTTTGTTTATTCGCGCCTGTAAAAGCGCCTTTTTCATAACCGAACAATTCACTTTCCATTAATTGCTCGGGTACTGCGGCACAATTAATGGCCACAAAGGGGTGTTTTTTTTGTGCGCTTAATTTATGAATGGCTTTTGCAAAAACTTCTTTGCCGGTGCCGCTTTCACCTAATAAAAGTGTGGTGACTTGCGTGGGCGCCAGCTTTTCTATAGTGCGGCATATTTTTAGCATGCCTGAGTGGCTGGCAATAACGCCGTCGAGAGGTGATGTTTGCTCTTCTTGTATTTGGCGCAACTGTTCTTCTAAGCCTGCCATTTGAAAGGCGCGTTGCACAATAAGGTCGAGGGTGTTGGTGTCTAAGGGTTTTTGATAAAAATCATAGGCGCCCATACTGACGGCGCGCAGAGCATTTTCATGATCGGCGTGGCCAGTAACAACAATAATTTTTAATGATGGATCTATCGCCAGGCTGGCTTGTAGCGTTGCAAATCCTTCTTCGACACCTTCATCATCAGGCGGTAGTCCTAAGTCTTGCAGAATAACGGTGGGTTGTTCGCGTCTTAGCGCGGTTAACGCTTCATCGCGATTATTAGCAACAATCACGTTATAGCCCTCAAAGTGCCAACGTAGCTGACTCTGTAAGCCAACATCATCTTCAACAATCAACAATGTCTGTTGTTCATTGTGCTCTCGATTTAGCATGGGGTTATTCATTCTGTATTCCCTTATCCTCTTCTACTGCTTGTCTTTCTTTCTGTACTTTCTGTACTTTCTGTACTTTCTGTACTTTCTGTTTTTTCTGTACTCTCCATACTTGAGGGGTTTTGGCCGTTGCGCATAGCTAGGCTTTCAATATGTGCTCTATTGTCATCTTCAATAATGCGCCTTGTTGCGTGTTCACTGACCGCGCCTCGCTTAATAGGCAGTGTGATACAAACGGTTGTACCCACATTAATTTCACTGCTCACGCTTAATTTGCCGCCCATTCCCTGAATAAACTCACGTACTTGATAAGCGCCAATGCCCATTCCCATACTCGATTTTGTCGATTCAAAAGGTTTGAACAGCCGGTGGCGTAAAAATTCCTTATCCATTCCGCAGCCGTTATCTTCAATATCAATATGAACACTGTTCTGCTCAGCGACTACCGAGACATCAATAAATCCATCATTGCTTGTGGCATCCTGGGCATTGCGAATCACATGCATCAAAATCATAATTAATTGATCATGATCGGCCGTAATGCTGACGTCATCGGCACGATCACGCAGTGTCGGAATAGGCTGGCGGTCTACAGACTTTCTAATGGCTTCGAGTAAAACACTGTGAATACTGATGGCGCGTTGCTGAGACGAAGGCTGAGGGCCGCTCTGTAAGCGTTTAAGTAAGTGATTCATGCGATCCACCGAGTTAGCGATGGTGCGAATAGCATCTTCAACAAATGCGGGGTTTTCTTTATGTTTATGGGCGTTTTCGACAACCAATGCTTGTTGCGCAATCAAGTTTTTCAAATCGTGCATAATAAAAGCGGTAAGGCGGTTGTAGGTGTCAAATTGCTTGGCTTCGGCCAATTGCTCTGCCGATTTTTGACGCACGATATAACTGGCAAGCTGACGCCCTACGGTTTTTAATACGTCGAGATCTTCCCAAATTAAGGGGTTAGTATTTGCTGATTGGGTCAATAGGAAAAAACCGGTGAGTTTATCGCCAATAATTAATGGCGTAATAACCCAGGCATTATCAATTTCATTGACCCATTCGGGTAAATGTTCTGAAAAGGGGTTTACTAAGTTACTGCCGCTATTACCTAAAGCGTAAACCCATTCGCGGTCAATAAAGGCTTGGGCAAAAGGGCTATGACTATCGACGCTGGTATTTTCTGGCAATGTCACACGCCAGGTTGATACCACTTGCAATTGACCGCTCTCATTTTTTAGCCACAATGCACCGCCGCGACTAGCAAAGACATTGGCGGCGGCTTTGAGGCTGTGCAAGTAGAAATCTTCTTTAGCACTGGCATTCGATAATGTCTTGATTAAATTTAACCAAACGTGTCGATAATCGTATTTATAGCGAAAAAAGTTTTTATTAACGAACACTTGAATATTGGCGCGAATGGAGCGCGAGGTGGCGGCTAGACAAAGACAAATAATGCTAAACACAAACAACACCATTTGTAGAGCGTCTGACCATTCGGCTTTATTCAGCTGCACATAATAAGCCGCTAGTGATATACACAGTAAAAACACACCAGCGCTGAGAAGAGCGGTTCCATAAAAGGCGATTTTGCGAGACACAACAATTGTCGCTTCTGGCTGGGTGCGTAAGGAACCTAAAATAAATAACAGGCCAATTAAACTATGAATAAAGCCATCGGCATTGCGGCTGGTGAGATCAACCGCTTGAAAAATACCTTGGTAGGCGAGACTATAGAGCTCGCTAAACATCATAACCAGTAGGCCAATACCCAAAAACTTAAGATTGTGGCGATGGGGTCGTGAGCTGTTACGGAATAGTTGTTCAATTAAGGCGAGAATAATAAGTGTAAGTAAAATAGGCCCAACCAGTAAAGCCATATGTGAAGTGGTAATGCTCGGTAACCAGACCATGCTCTTATTAATTAATAATAAACTGCTGATAAGCCAAATCAGCATAATAGAGCTTTTAAAAATCGTTTTAACTGTCTGGCCGGTACTGTTTTCTAATAAGCGCCACAGTGCAATGGCCCAAATGCCGAGGTTGGCCATTTCAATAAGCGTAACCGTATTACTCGCTAACCAGCTGACTTTTAAAGCGGTGACGCTAAGCTGTGTTATGGCCGTGGCATAGCAGGCAATTTGTAAAGGTCGATAAAATCGTAACTTACCATTTTTTGAATTCAGCAGCAGACCGGCAAGTACATATAGCAGGCTTGCTACAATATGACTATTGATTTCAATCTGCGTTAACGCGCTGAATTCAATGGGTGAAATCATAGTGGTTTGATAGCGCGTTTTATGGGGTTATAGCTGTGGCTCAATCTGGCATATACCTTTTATGTGGGTTGAAATTCATTTATCAGGTAAGACTTTTTAAGCTACTCACTACCTTATGCAATGAACGCTCGAATAATGGCCCGGCTCTTAATAGGCGGGCACGTTTACGCTGTAAATCAAAGGCGAATTCTTTACGGGGTTTTTCTATGGCTTTAAAACCGAGGCGATTAACAAACACATAGCTGTCTGAACTCGCTAACTTTGCTGCCAGTTTGCAGCGCATAATGGCGCCATTGCCCGGCGTTTTAAATTCTAGCCAAGTACCTAAACTAATCGCGTCAGCTTGTTCAATAAAATCATAAGTTAACGCCTGAAATTGCACTTTTTGGCGTTCAAGTGCGGTCATATTTCCCCAGCTTTTTTGTTGTTGCAATGATTGCAACGCAGCATCAGTATCAGCTTTAAAGGTTTCAATAATAATGTCTGTGGGATCGGTTTTAGGATTAGCGATTTTTTCGATAAGCGTTTTTAGCTGCTCCGTTTGCTCAGTAATTTGCGATCTATTTAGCGTGGTCTGTTCTAATGCACTAGCGAGTCTTACAAAAAGGTTCTCTACAATTCGTTTATAGCGTTGCTGTGATTTCTCATCTTTATGCGGTTGTGAACACCAAATTAAATCTTGCATGGTTTGTAAATGCGATAACCAGCTTTGGCTTTCTTCGCCTTCTTTAACAAAGGCGACATACAAAACTTGCTGCCATTGCTTCACAATAAATTCGGAGACCAAAGCGGCTAGTGATTTTCCGTCCATAGCATCTTGAATCGCTTGCTGTGAACGCAGCGTAGCCACTTGTCTTTTTGCTTGGCCCTCGGCCGCTTCGCTAGTACGCTTTTGAACTAAATCCGCTCGTTTCTCGTTTTTTTGATGGTAGGCTTTTAATGCGGTTAAGGATTCTGTAAAAGCTGCCTCAATATTATCTGTCGTGGTTTGTATCTCTTGTACCCATTGTTCGATTTGCGTTAATAAGGTTTCAGCCTGTGGGTCAGTTTCATCAATACCAATACTGATTCTGGCAATTTCATTAATAAAATTACGCGCAGGATGATCAGTATCACTAAAGAAACGTTTATCTTTTAAGGCAATTTTTAGAATCGGCATTTGTAACCGACTGACAACCGCTTTTATATTGTCCGGTATATTTTTATCATCGAGCACAAAGTCAAAAAACATCGCGACTAAATTAATCACATCCTCATCGACCTGCTGCACAGCATGCGTCTGTCCCTTCGGCATACCTCGTGCGAGCAATTGACCAATATAGGCGCGTAAATCAACAATGGTATTTGCATCTTGATTAGATTGTGGATTGCCAGATAAATTAGCTGATGTATCAGCGGCGATATGCTGGTTGAGTAAGTTAATTAATTCGTTATTTTGCAAGGCTGGTCCGTTACCTGATGAAAATAGTGAAGGTTGATTAGCCTGCTGTTGTCCTGGCAGGCTGCGAAGATTCGATAATAATTGGCTGAGTTCATTAAAGGGAGAAGCGCCATAGCGATAATTGGCTTCTGTGTTATCGGCCAGAAGCGGTAGCTCATCTTCATTAAAGGCTTGAGTGAGTGGCGATGATTGTCTTGAGCCTGATCGTTGCTGTTTAATTTTTTGTTGTTCGCTAAAACGAATGCCTGCGTCTTCAAGCAATTTGCAGGTATTTTTATACAGCTCGGGTAAGCGATTAATAATGTAACGTTCGTACTGTTTCAGCAGAATAATACGGGCTTTAATATCAATGCCCATATTTTGAATAACCTTAGAAAACAGCTCACTTAGAGCGCCAGGATCTAAAGGGTTGTTAGTCTTATTCACTTCTGCAATATCATAAAGTTGTTGCAGGCGTGAGTGGAGTTCATAGAGGCGTTTTTTTGAGACAGCACGTGCCCGCGTTGACATATTAGTAATGGCAACATCTTGCTCGACATCTTCTTTGTCGACTAGCTCCATAGTGACTTTATTGGCTTGCAGAGCTTGCTCAGAATCAAGCGGTGCTGAGTGATTTTTTTGCGTTGCGTTAAGCTGAAAGCCTTTAGTTAAGGCATTTTTATAATCGCTTCGCGCCGCACGTGTTTTTACCCGAATTTCTCGCATCGATTCAAAATACAGATTTTGTTCAGCATTTGAGGTCGCGCGTGAGGCCATATCAAAGAATAAGTCATCGCAACTGGCAAACATATCATCGAGCAGGGTTAGCAGTGTTTGACTACATTGTTTTTCAAGCTGGGTAATGATGGCGGCTTTATTCATTATGTGTCGACATCTTATAAGGTTGCGAGGCGTGCTCTATGTTGCAAACGGCTTGGTTGCTCAATGGAGTAGTAGCTTGTTGATGAGCATTAACGCATTGATGCTTATCTAGCTGTTTGCAAACGATTAAAGGCATCCAATTACAGACCGCACGAATGACACAAAGTTTTTGTTATTTAAAGGTTTATATCGCTCAGCGGAGTAGTCCTAATCGAGTTTTTACTGAATATTACAAGCTGAGATTATTCGAGGCAGTGGTGGAGTTACTCAGTGTTGTACTTGGGTTTGGGTGTATACAGCGAACAAATGAGGCTATGGAGAGCGTCTGGGCGCTAGAGCGCTAAATTGATGACGCTCAGGTTTATAGTCTTGGGAAGTCAGTACGTTGAAGGGTGACGAGTGGTGAGGCATCGCTTACCGCGTTATTAGTATCGAAAGCAAATACGGCAAACTGATAGTCATCGGGAGGTAAGTCGTTGATTTTATAACTATTGCTCTCAGCGTTGTTGAGCGTAATGACAGTGGATTGCTGACGGCTATTTTCATAGCTAATTTCATAACCGGCAATAGCACTCATAGGTAAGGCAGATCCATCTTCTCTACTTAGAGGGATTTGCCAGCTTAGCGATATATCGGCTGAGGTAAATTCGGCAGTGGGAGCAGGCTCGTCCGTATCGGGCTCAGCTATTGGATCTGGTTCTTTGGCCGCTACGGTGTTATTAGTTTGCTGATGGTTATTCGCTGAATCACCACAGGCAGTTATTAAGGTGGACAGTGAAATAAATAATAAGGTTTGAAGTAGGCGGCGTAGATTAGTCATAGCGCTGATGGCCATAGGTTGGTGTTGTGAACTATCTTTTATGGCGTTGATGAGTGAGATCATATAGTCGATTTAATATGTGAGAAGCAGCGGTTTGGTATTAATTAATGGCTACGACTAATGCTATTAATTAAGTGCGGCGACTATTTTTTAGAAGCCGAGACTATAGCATATGAAAAATTAAAATCTATTTTTTGAGCTTGGCAATGATGAGTTATGTGCGCTGGCGCACGTTATTTTTACATCTTGAGGAGTAAAGGGTGAAGCTGCAGCCGAGGGCCAGAGTCTTGAGTGTTCATTTTAGTGGTAATGGAATATTCTGAAATTTAATTTTTCTCGTTTAAGTTTTCAGTTCAAGGTCGTCGGGGGTGGCCCGACATGCCAGTCACTTTTCTTTGTTTGTGCAAAGAAAAGTAACCAAAAGAAAGCACACAATCTGACGAAGA
>Ga0206126_10003572_pt1 | contig 15729 bp, 13 predicted proteins | sample Helgoland_Spring_5_FD_148621 | JGI IMG/M metagenome (GOLD analysis project Ga0206126, IMG submission 148621) | Pelagic subsurface seawater microbial communities from Kabeltonne, Helgoland, North Sea - Helgoland_Spring_Bloom_20160412_1 | ecosystem: Environmental > Aquatic > Marine > Epipelagic ...
GGTGAATGATAGTCAGCGGTATTGAGGGAATGCTCCAAACGGGATGGCGATCGAGCATCAAAGTAGATGCCCATGTCGTCAAAGACCAACGAGAGAGGCAGATGAAAGTTAGAGCCTAGTCCTTTGGAGCGAATAAAGCCATCTTCGACACGAATGATGCCTAAACCGCTGGAATTTAATTCCTCCTGGCCTTTGTTTGCACCCCATACTAACTCATAATCAGACGAACCTGTCGTGCTCATTTGAGTTTGAGGCCCCTGAATAAAGCAGGGCAAGACATGTCTTTGCCATGGATTCAGATGAGCCAATGACCATGAGCCTCGAAACATTTCCCATTGTCGTTTCTGAAGGTTAATATGATCCATGATTCTCGACAAGTCAGAGAGCTCAAGGGTGTCTGGATCATAATAATGGGAGTAATCGATATAACATGCCTGAAATAACTCGGTCACGGAGTGCAGCCGAGCACGTGGCGGCAGAGGTTCACGGCCTCGATCGGTAGTAAGTCCCCACCCTGCGTAGAAATTCCAGCCATAGGTGACCACCTCACAGCCATGGATCAGCGCCTCCATGCCCATCAGCGAGGTGCCGACATAGACTTTGGAGCAAAACTCAAAACAATCTGTAGGACTCAGATCAGCCGGAAGAAGCTGAACTCTGGGGTGAGAGAGCTGCTTTTCACTAAAGCAGGACCTTTTCTTCCGATACTTACGATCGGGATGTGTCTTGATGTAGATAATGCCCTCGGGATTATCAGTGAGAGCGTCATCGAATAAGCGATTAAAATCCGAGACATCGAGCCCCCCATACTTCATCGACGCATCACCGCGGGATTGGTCGACAAGCAATACCCCCTTATCGTAGCCACTGGTATCAGCCTCCTGTGACCAATTGTATTTCGAGATCTTCAGAGAACGGTATTTCTCCATGATCTGCGGAGTAGAGACATCAATCTGCACCTCGCCCTGCAAGGATTCAATCAGATCCGACCCTCCGGCGGCATCAAACATCGCACCTTTTTTGTCGACGGTGATTCCGTACACTCCGCCACCATAGCCCGGCTTGAGCGAGCGCACCGGGGCATCTTCATAGAGCAGGTAATCCCCTCTTGAGCTCTTGGCCTTTAGACCACTAGGTCGATACCCCCACCCATATACGATGGTGGAGTTTAAGTTCTTATGATGAATCTTAACAAGAGGATGTGAGCTAATGCCTTTCATGATGGGATCTCGCACAAGCGGTATGGACAACATAAAACACTATTGAGGCTAAGGGTCTCCGACGACATGACTGATCATAACTGCATTCCAGCTGATTTGGGAGCTTTTTATATTAAGTCCAAAATATCAAGTTTTTCGTTTTGGGCCTCATAGAATAAACATTAGACTTATAATCATGTTTTTAGGATGAACTAATATGCAGGCTATGGAAGTGGAAGAATATTAAGCTCTTCATTCGACGGAGCCCTTTAGGGTAAGTCGCATCCGCTCGGGTCTGAACAAGGCAATCTATTCATTAGTGAAGCTCTCACGGGAGCGCTCATAAGCCACGGTGTAAAGATCAGCATGGGGGGGCAGCGGCCGGAACCCGCAGTGCAGGCACTTCGTGGGCCTGGCATTGTACAACTTCATGATCGGATGTCTCTGTCTTACAGCTATATATGACGACATCTACTTCCGTGATACAAAGCCATGCTGGATCTATACTGTGGGGAATACGGCCTGGATCCATGAAATTCTACCAATAGCCAACGTTTCCCCTTTTAGGGTGGATTTTATTTACCTAACACTATTATCGTGAACGAGGTAAACTACACGCAACGCGGTCGTCGGAATTTCGAGATGGAAATCGAGGAGCTTCAGAAGGTTTCCGCTAAATTGAGTGATTCCTTCACCCAAGCTATTGAGCTACTCAATAAGAGTATTGTAAAAAAAGAAAAATCGTCGTCGTTGGCGTCGGCAAATCGGGCAATGTAGGCTACAAAATCGCAGCTACTCTCAATTCAACCGGCTCCACTGCCGTTGTTCTCAATTCCCAAAACGCTCTTCATGGGGATCTTGGCATGATCTCAGATGGTGACGCCATTGTAGCCCTCTCCTACTCCGGTGAAACCTCGGAACTACTCGACCTGCTCCCATTCATCAAACGCTTCGACGTCAAAATCATCAGCATTACCGGCAAAGCTGGTTTGACGTTGGATCTGCAGAGTGATACCATTCTGCTCACAGAGGTTGATTGTGAGGCATGCCCGATCAATCTTGCCCCTACATCATCCTCAACCGCGAGGCTGGTTTTATAGGTGGTGCCCTCGCAATGGTCCTCCTCGAGTCAAGAGGCTTCACTAAAGACCACTTTTCAAGGTTTCACCCCGGCGGCGCTCTCGGCAGAGCATTGCGTACTAAGGTTAACGAGATTGTGCGAATTAACGACCCATCCGTCATCATTAAACCAAATGATACGATCAAGGATGCGCTGTCACAGATGAATAAATATCGCTCTGGCGCATGTATTATTACCAACGAGGACGGAACAATGGCTGGAATTTTCACCCATGGTGATTTTGCTCGTTCATATCAGCAGAACCTAAAGGTTGGTGACTTGCCGGTTAGTGGATTCATGACACATGACCCCGTGACCTTGTCGAGTGAGTATCTCGCAGCTGAAGCTATTACCTCCATCGGCGTCAACTTTGTTGATGACCTCGTTGTCCTTGATGCGAATCAAATGCCTATCGGCCTCATCGATGCCCAGGACTTTGCCCACCACAAGTTAGTTTGAGGCAGAGCTTGCCAGGGAGGCTGCAAGATTTACGCTGCAGATGCATTATATTATTTCTGGCAAGGCATTTAAAAACCCCTTCAGCTCCACCTTTATTTAATTTATTAGTATCTGACGCAAGAAGAGAAAGATTGATCTGAAAATGTAACGAGCAACAACTCAGACCACAAAAATCCTGTATCATAGACGCACTCCCCCAACTATCGAATAGGGATCCGCGTCTTTCGTGACAACGGCGCCTATATCAATAATAGCACCATGTCCAATTGTAACACCTGAAGCTGTTGAGGCTGTGGGAATTCAGAGAAGGAAACCAGCTGGAACTATATTGAAAATTATGAGAGCTTAGCCATTGCGTAGGGTAATTGATCAAAACCTCATAAACAAGTTTATCGAGTGACTTAGTGGTCGTATGAGGTGCACATGATAGCGAGTTATAAGTCAGTTCCCAGCCCAGGAAAAAGTGGCAATACGTGGGCGAATACCAGCTTATTGTGGACAAGCTCCATAGCAGAAAAACGGATGTATTGTGAGAGAGTTTCGCTTTGGGTTAGGTGGATCAAGTCAGCCGAAGACATAGACATAGACATAGACATAGACGAAACGATAATGCCTATTGATAGCATCGCTATGAGTTCCTTACTTAATATAGCCCTTAGGGTTGTCAGATTGCCACTTCCATGCGCTTTCCACCATTTCAGCAAGACCTAGTTCGGCTTGCCATCCTAGTTCAGCTTTCGCTTTCTCTGGGTTTCCTGTGACTTCTCCAATATCACCTTCGCGACGTGGACCAACAACGTATGGCACATCGTGACCAGATGCTTTGCTGAATGCGTTGACCATTTCTAATACAGAGTAACCAAGGCCTGTACCGATATTGTAGATGTGGATTCCTTTACTGTTAGCAAGTTTCTCAACAGATTTCACATGAGCCTTAGCGAGGTCAACAACATGGATGTAGTCACGGACACCAGTGCCGTCTGGAGTGTCCCAGTCGTCCCCAAAGATAACTAATCTCTCTCTAATGCCGGCAGCGACTTGGCTGATAAACGGGCAGAGATTGTTAGGGTAGGCGGGATCTTCACCAATGTGGCCAGACTCATGAGCCCCGACAGGGTTGAAGTAGCGTAGAAGGGTTATGTCCCAGTTTTGCGCTTTAGCTGTATCGATAAGAATTTGTTCCATCATAGCCTTGGTGTGACCGTAAGGGTTGGACGCATTAATAGCTGCGTCTTCCTTCACTGGAATTTCATCTGGATCGCCGTAAACTGTAGCAGATGAACTGAATACAATTTTGCTAACTCCGTGCTTCTTCATTGCTGCATAGAGATTAAGCGATCCACTGATGTTGTTTATGTAGTAGTGGAGTGGCTTTTCAACGGACTCACCCACTGCTTTGAGCGCGGCAAAGTGAATAACTGAATCGATGTCAGGATGCTTTTCAAAAACTTGATCGAGAGCAGCCGTATCCAAGAGGTCGACTTGATGGAATGTCATTTCGCGACCAGCAAGCTCCTGCACGCGCTGTATCGAGACCTCATTTGAGTTAACAAAATTATCGATGAGGACGAGTTCGAAGTCTCCCTTGAGGAGCTCGATGTTCGTGTGGGACGCGATGTAGCCAGCACCACCTGTGATAAGGACCTTTTTCATAGTAAGAGTAAGTGGTTTACACACAAATTGCTTAGCAGCAAGCAATTTGTCTAGAGCTTTTCCCAAGGGCGACCAAGCTAGGGAAAGCACAATAGATAGTGTTAAATAAGGCTTGTACGCTATATGATGCGACCGCATCATGAGCAATGCTTCGCAATCCTAACAAAATCGACTATAGCGGCGGGCTTCCCGACGCTTTTGAAGCCTTTGATATCCTCGAAGATCCCCGCACAGGACACCACAAGAAACATCATTTTGGAGAGGTTCTCTTCATGTCTGTGGCTGCCACACTCTGCGGCATGAACAACTTCGATGAGATCGAGGACTTTTGTGAAAACCAAACTGAATGGCTATGCAAGTGGATAACCTTGCCCAACGGGGTTCCCCGGGCACAGACCTTCCGTAACATCTTCGCACTGATCTGCCCGAAGCGCTTCAACGCTTGTTTGCGCTCAAAGGCAATCAGGGCCGACTCCACAAGGAGGCCATCGACCACTTCCACTTCGCGCTGCGCCACCTAAAACTCAGGACAGCAAAGGGCTGGAGCCTTCATCAGGATCACAAGAAAGGACATGATCGTGATACACTTTGTAGTATTGTGGCCACCGATCGTCTGGACTGGATGGACTCCGAAATTCGGGATCAATGGGCGGGCCTACGCACCCTTATCGTCGTTGAAAACGATACCGTAGAATGCTCGACAGGTCGCCAACGACGGCCTGAAAAACGCTACTATCTTAGTAGTCTTCCTGCCGATGCAAGGCAACTGCGTGAGAGCATCCGTGCCCACTGGGGAATCGAAAACAACTGTCACTGGACACTCGACACGTGCTTCAAGGAGGACGCAAACCAGACTGGCTTAGGAAACGCAGCCAAGAACCTCGGCACAGTCAGGAGGATAGTGCTTAACATCCTCAATGACGACACAGGCACCGTCAAAACACTGCCAAAAAAACGTTTCCAGGCACTCATGAACATCGCGTACCGCGAAAGGCTTCTCTCCCTAGCTTGATCGCCCTGCCCCAGCCTGTGTATTCGCGCTTGAGCTATGCTGAAGAGCCTGCCATACAACTCATAGCAAGTGGGGGCCTAAATAATTGCTCATACATATCTCCAGCTTTAGGGCTCTTTATTTGATTGGAAAATAGAAGAACACATCTTTTTTAGCTGGATAGTCTTCCTAATGAGATAGGTTTTCGGCTTTACCTTTCCAAGGCCGTATCGATCAAACAGAGGACTAGAAGTAGGTATTTCTTGATACGTAATCCTATCGTAATCATAGCGTCCCCAACCTCTCAGTTTATAGATATCAATTTTTGTAGTGGACGTAATAGGACTACCGTCATCATAGGTGGCTTTCTTTTGCGTCATCTTACCAAACGAATAAAACTCTTCATTCAGATAGCAGATGAATTGCAGCACGGCCTGCTTATCAGGTGGCCTACAATCTATCAGTTTATTGAGGATATCATCCTTAGAGGTTACTTGCTCAGCCAAGCCTTCATTACAATACCAGGAATCCCCCATACAATAAGTAGCCTTGCCTAGCATGAGACTGTATAGGCCAACACCAGAGTTAATCATGAGGCTGGCACTCGCAATTTGCAGTATATCATAGGTGTGTAACCCTTCAGCGTTTATCGCATTTGGGATTTCATCTATATAATTTTCTGCTGGGTGTTTCTTGTAGATGATTACCCATTCATTTACTAATTCCCGACTAAGTTCAATGATTGTAGTGTGAAAGTGCACAAAGCTTTTCGCATATGAACTATACTTCCTGATGACACTGTCACGTGGTTGCTGGAATGGCACAAACAGCACTTTTTTATCGCCTGCTATACCCAGCACCTTCTTGATTTCAGCACTTATTTTTTTATGACTAGGTTGAGCTTCTAACGTAGAACGAGTTTCAAATATACTATCTATATAGTCTGTAGTTCTCGCTTTTTGATGGTCTGAAAGAGGTGAATTCCATTTTGTTAAATCATAAGAACTGCCATCATTTAAAAATCCGTTAGAGTCATAGTATAGAGAGTCTGGAAGAGCCCCTCGCTCACATACAACATAGTTCACATCAAATTCTCTGCACCACAAATAAATCTGCTCCATAGCTTCTGTAGCATATGGATTATGAAAAATGACCCTGGTGATTTTATAAGTTTCAAGAAACCCTAACAGTTGTTCTTTAGAGTTAAAATCTTCTTCTTTTTTCAATTCAATTTTCCCTAGTGCTGGCCTCAAAGCTACATTGAATGTAAATGGATTTGTTCTGAACACTAGCGAACTACCGTGTTGTAAATCCTCAAGATGGGTTGCTTGATTTTTCCTAGTGAATGACTTTAAGAATAACTTCCAGTTCTTCTTTTTATCCTTATCAAAAGATGATTCTTGGCGATGAAACCCATGGAACACGTAAATACCTTTTTGGGCTAATAGATCACCATAAAGTCTGTAATAAGATTTCCAACCTTTATATTTTTTCACTTTGATGAAGTTACTTTTAGAATACGAAAACGCTCTAGGCCTTTTGAATAAAGAGTATTGACTCATTAACCTAAGGTTGAAATCGTAATCTTCGTATCCCCAGCCTGAGAATTGAGTGTTATATCCCCCGATCCTGAAAAATTGGCTACGTGACATAACAATAGCAGAGGTGCCAGATGACGCTTTTTCGACTAATCCGGCATCATCTGATAGGTAGGCATGTATGTATTTCTGCTTACAGCATATTGTGCCTAGTTCCTTATCTTCTAGGAATTTTTTTGACCCCTCTTCTGTTAAGTAAATCACAGGCAGCATGAGAAAGGCTTCAGGGATTTGCTCCAGATTTTGAACTCTGATCTCTGTCAGTAATTCATCGATAAAGCCTTCATACATATATAGATCGGCATCATAGAAACACAGTAAAGTCCCAGTTGCTTTCTGAGCACCCAGGTTTCTTGCTATGGATAGGCTGAAGCTCGACTCTCTATTACGACCAGTAGAATAGACAGAACAACGTTCAAGAGATTTGGAATCAAAATATCTCTCGTCTTCTGCCTCTCCATCGTTGATGATAATCAGCTCAACATCTTGATACTTTTGGACCAGATCCATCAAAGGCCTGATCCGCCCCACTAAATCCAATCTAGCCTCAGAATACCGGAATGGCACAATCAACGAGAATCGAACAGATGAGCTTTCGAATGCTTCAGCTGATTGCTTGGAATGGTGGCGACTAGACATCTACTTGTTACTTAAATGGCTTGTCAGGAAGCCAGAAGGCAAATTTACCAAGTCTCACCTTGAGTATTCTTTTCTTCAAATTTTTGTTTCTAGGTATTAGCTTCTGAGCCATTTCTAACTGAGCTAGAGCTTCATATTTCTTGCCATGAATAAGTAGTATCTCAGCATAGCGTCTTCTATCATTGTGCGAATTAGGGTTGTCATCCACTACTTTTTCAGAACTAATCAAGGCTTTTCCTGGATTACCTTTAGCTAGTTCTTTCATTGGCGTATCATGGCCATTGATTAGGAGATTATCTCCAATAGAACCTGAGGCTGCTGATCCCGAGTGCACCGGAGCACCGTAGTTTAGTTTTGCTATTGAGCGATTTGGTTCTTCAATATCGAAGTCCTCATAGAGTTGATCAATAGCCGCAAAATACCCTTCAGCAAATTTTTCAGGAGTCATTTCCTTCTGATAAAGGTCCAAGTTATCCTGCTTGCCACGTTGGTGTTCACTAGTGTCTTGCTCTATAAATGACACACAGGCGTCAAACAATGAAGAGGCAGACCCTGGCTCAATGTAGCTAACTCCAGATGTTTTACCTCTGAGGTATTTATAACCGCCAATGTCGGATGCGATGAGATGGATCCCTTGGGCAAGGGCCTCTACCATACCTAAATCAAAATACGATCCTCTGTTAGCCATTACACATGCATCGGCCATATTCAGGTAATCGCCAGGAGAAGTAGTATAGGCGACTTCTATCCATTGCTCATTATCTATCACTGGCTTTTCTTTTTCCTCACCTACAGCTAAGAAGTAGACGTTTTTATTGTTTTTTATAATCTTCTCAGCGACTTCAGCATAAAGATCAAAGCCCCTCATTGGGATAAATCTACCTAAGTATAAGAAGACGATAGCATCATCAGGAATGTCATAGGTTGCTCTCAGGGCTACTCTTGGAATAGTCACTTCTTTAGCCTCTGTGCCTGTGACCCCATAGTAGACTTTCTTATCTTTGATAATAGAGTCAAACTCAGGCCAGCTCTCGCTGTATCCTTCCACACTATGTTCACATGGGAAGAAAAGGGCATCACTCATTCTGAAAGCGAAATCATCACGCAAGTTAAGGAAATGCCTATAGCCAGCTTCTTTAGCTACATCTCTTTCAATCTCTTCAGGGGTTTTATTCTTATTGAAGTGGAATAGATCTTCCAGCGCAGGCTTCCAAGGGTTGTGGGTAGTTAGAATCTTGACGACATCATTTTCGATGCCGCACATACGCAAAAAGTTATACACAGGGAGGAAATTATAAGCTCCATGAATGTGAACTGATGAAATTTTTTTAATATCAATTTTCAGAGCTTCACTTGGAGGAATTACTGAATGAAACCACGATTGTCGATTATCAAACTTGAGGTGATATGTGTCCTCATAAGCTTCTTCAAATGGAGACTCATGCTTCAGTAGCTCAATCGGAACATTAGGTAGGCGATCATCGGGCCCGATATCTGGAAACAGATAGGAATGCTGTATATGATTCGGGCTCTCAAAGGTATTTAGACGCTGCATACCATCTAGCAGACTAGAGAGATATCCTACTGTTCCGCCTTTGTTTAAGTCTATACCTTGGTGGCAATGAATATAATGTTTCATATTTTGATATTAGTTCTGTTTCGCAAATTCAAAGTTCTAAAGAATAATTTACCCAGCCTACTTGATTTTTATTTTCAGGTGATTGAGGTATTGTTCCTCTCTTTGCCAGTCGTGAAACTTCAGATTCTTAGTCGCTACTAAATCGCCTTTGAAATAGTGCCTGGCTTTCTTTTGTGCTCTCACAGGGTCAAAACCATAAATGCTAACTTTGCTCATTTTTTCTCTATGCTGACTGAGATAATGTAAGGCGTATAGCCCCACGCTTGGAACCACGATGTTCGAGGCACTACGAGCTTCTATGCTGCTAATTTGGAAATACTTTGCTCCAGAAAGTAAATAGTTATATAGTAACCGGCAACGATCTGATGAAAGTTCTATTCCCACACAAGGAGAGAAAACAAAATCAAACCCGAAGAGATCATCTCTCATATTAAGGGATTCTATTCCTGGGGTAATCCCCCAAATATTTACCTTTTCACCATAATCTTTTTTAAATTCCTCAGAAAGCACGAAGTTATTAAAGCGGATTACGACATCATGACCGTCTATCTCAGCCCCTCTTCTTTCACCTCTTTCACATGCAGCATTCCCTATCACAGCTACTGATTTCCCGGTAATATATTCCAGAAAATCTTGCTGATATTTCCTAGAAAAAGAGGCCACAACTTTATTCTCTCTGAACGTGTCGTTGAGATCAGAAAACTCACATGGAAACTTATCTGCGAGTTTCGGGAAATTATTCATCATATGATCCTCTAACGTAAAGTCATTGACGCTCTCCACAATATTGGCAAAGTATGATGAATCTACATGCTCATTCAAATACATTAAAAACGCAATATACCAACGCTGGTTACGGTTTCTTCCATAGTGAAAAACAGCCTCCTTAATATATCTCTCAATAAAGTGCGTTAGAGGTAGAGTTGCTAGGCCTGGAAAATTGGATATCATATTTAGTAACTTATCTCTAAAGTTATCCACATCCTTGGGGTCTGGAGATTGATAGGCTAGATAGGCGTAGAAATACAAATCAACCTTTAAACGATTGAAAAATCTTTCTTCTTTAAAATATTCCCCCCCAAACGGAGGGCAACTCTTGTAATTAAATTCGTGAGCTTTGCTGAGCTTAAGTCTCCCCTCATAACCGAAGATTTTCTTTACGTCTCCAGCTTTAGAGGGGTGAATATGCAGGCTATTAGCTTCCTCTAAGACCTCAGCGACTTTCAATCTGATCAAGGCCTTCACCGCTTTCAGTTTCTTATCTCTGCTACAGAGGTGGTAGTAATGCAGTAGATGTGTCAAACAATAGCCTGTAAGAGCTGCAATTCGACTTTCCTTTTGATAAGGTTTTTTTAATAAGGTGAAAATATGCTCAGCAGCATTGACAATATTGTAGAAATTCTTCTTAGATCGAGTCGTTGATAATATTTCATCTTTTCTGTAATAATATCCTAAACCACGAATGATGCGGATTTTATGCGCCTCTGCCATGGTCTCCGCAACAAAAATTATGTCATGGTATGCACGAATATCCTCTTTAAGTTTAATCTTTTTTTGCTCCAGAAAACTACGTTTGTATATCTTCAAGGTAATACCTACATTACCATTAGCTAGGAACTCATTTACGCCGCCAAACCCTAGAAAATCAGGATTATCAACCCATTGTGACTGCACAAGCTTTGGGTGGGCATGACTACGTATTTCGCAATATCCGTTTACTCCACAGATATCTAAATCATATATTTTTGCTTCAGTGTAAAGGATATGATAGTAATCCTCCATTACATAATCATCAGGTTCTAATATAGCAACATATTCACCAGTAGCTATGTTTAATCCAGCATTTACAGCAGTGCCGTATCCACCATTTGCTTTATATATAGGTTTTATTCGAGCATCTTTAGAAGCGTAATCCCTAATCACTTCTGCGCAATTATCAGGAGAGCCATCATCCACTGGGATGATCTCTATTTCTGACAAACTTTGTTTCAACAAGCTATCTAAAGCTTGAGGTAGGTATTTCGCTACATTGTAGCATGGAAGTATTATAGAGACTTTTATTACTGACATAGCGCTACTCCAGTTAATCTTCGAAGATATCTACAGCAGAATACTTGGAGCCGAGGTCTTCATTCATGGCGCTCACAAGATTTTTAGCTAAATCACGAGCCTCAACCATGTTGTCTTCGATACTACAGTATGTCCAATTCCCGTAACGGCCTGCGGAATACACATGCTGCGCAGCTAAGTTGTTTTGGAGCTGATTTTTAAAAGCTTCCCCCTTCTCGTTGATATGAACATAAGCAGGATCCATGACAACGAACTCATGATCAATAAGCTTCATCTCCGAGTTAATAACTCCAGCCTCCTTCAGATCTTTTAGAACGTCTGCAAGTAACTCCTCCTCATTAACAATGTCATCACTCTTAGCACCAACTTCTACATAGAGGCTAGCTCTATCTGAAGGTAAAATATTATGATATGCCCCCACTCGGTAGAAAGTTTCCTTACCAGGATAGTATACCCATTGCATGTCAAAATCAGATTTCGAGTCAAACCCCATATTGAATACTAGCACTTTATTCGCGCTGAGTGATGCATTCGATGTATCTATTCCAGCAAGCTGACAAAACTTATTCAGAGGAGAGGTGTTAATCAATGCTGTATATTTGATTACCTCGCCATCACATAATACTGCCTCTTTTTTCTCAAGGTCTACAGATACCACTCTGGTATTCAATCTCACCTCACACTCTTGGCTGTCATTTACATAGCCATTGATCACATCTACAAACTCTTCAGCACCATTAAAGGGGTATGAGAAATCAGCGTTATATGACGCATTATTTTGGTCGTTAGCATTCAAAAGAATGTCTTCAAACGAGCTTTTTGGGAAAAATCTACCCATAGCATTATAGTCAAGGTCATCCAAGTCGCAAGCGTAGAGTTTCTCGTTATAGGGCACTAAGAACTTGTCAGCAATTCCTTCTCCCATAGTATTATATACGAATTGTTTAAAACTCTTATATGCATGGTCATTTTTTTCAGCCAAATACAGATCTGTGAGACACTTGATGTATTCCTCTTTAGGTAATTGGTGAATATTTCGCTGAAAAGGAAAATCAATCATACCTACTTTGTCCAGGTGAATACCTGTCTTTTTTTGAACTTTAATAAAGTGATCGCTTGGAATCTTTCTCTGAAAAAAGCGTTTCACTTGCGCATCTCTAAAGTGGAAAAAGTGTCCAGCCCGGTCCCACACGAAACCGTTGCGTTTAGTTGTTCTACAATAACCTCCGACTTGATCTTGAGCCTCAACAACTAGCGTTTTACCTTTGATACACGCTGCTGACACCAACCCTGTTATTCCTGCTCCTATTATTAATACCATATATTTTACATATTTGTTTTAGATGCTGCTAGATGCTGCAAAGCTGATCAATCATAGGATTACCGTATTGTCTAGTAATATGATCCTTTAGCATGACATTTCGATACCCAAAGTCCTAAACGCTGATGTATGTTCCATGAAAAGTATACCTTGGCATCATGGATTAGAGATTGAGAATATGACGGAATTCAGCTCCAATGATACAAGTCAAGGCTGCACCCGATCATAAATAGATGCAATGATGGCTTTGATTACAAATAAGCCCAAAAGAAGAGCAATAGCGGAAGTGATAGACAGATACCAGCGGCGTGGATGAGTATTGTCGTCTGACAAATAAGGATTCTGAATAACGGAGAAAAACCGCGATGTTGAAATGGTGTCAGCTCGGGTTTTTTCGAGAACGAGTTCGGCCCCCTTTCGCAGACTCAAGGCAAACTCGAGATTAAGCTCGAGCTCTTTATAATTAGCCAGAATTCGGTTTAGTTTTTGAGCATCCGATCCTGATAATGCAGCTTCCTGCTTGCTGATTTCATTATTCAGGTTCGCAATCGAGATTTTTAAGTCAGCTCTAACTGGCGAATTCGGAGAGTTAGCTTCAAGGGTAGCCAGCTCAATTTCTTTGTGAATTTTTTCCAAACGCAGTGTTTGAATGGCTTCTAATTGGGCTTGGATAATAGCCTCTGGATGAATGATCTTATTCTTATTTTGAAAATCAATAAGTGCTGTCTCATGTTGCTTAATGGAATTATGAGCTCGGCTTAACTCGCCCTGTGCGAATGCTAGGCGTCTGTTTGCGATACTCTTGTTGAGGTCGTTGATGAGCGCTTCAGTTTTCTTGAGAATATACTGTGACATATCTTGTGAGAGATCGGGGGAAAAGCTTTCAACCGTCAGGTATATCAATCCGGAATAGTCATCAAGTTCTGCGAATATCTTTTTTCTGTAGTATTTGATGCGGTCTTCTTTTTTCGCGCCTGGTTTAAGACGAAAAATAAAATCTTTGGGTGGAGCCGAGTAGTGTTCAGAGAGTGCAAACTCATTCTCGAGCTCAAATAGTAAGTCGGTGGAATTAATGAAGCCGATGGCGATCTGCGCGTCACTGGCACTACCTGTGCTTGCCCCAACAAGATTTAGCAGGCCCACGGATGCCTCAGCATTGCTGCTCTCCTCTACAACGACAGAGAAATGGGATACGGACTGAAAGCGGTCTTGCGCAATGAGACCGAGATAGATCGCCGGACTGGCGCAGAGAATGAGAATAAAAATGATTTTCCTGATACTAGATTGAGTTGATTTCATTAGTCTTTATTTGAGGGTCTTTTGAGAGGGTGATTTCCCGTCGTTTTTTTGCATATTGAATTGTTTAACTGCTTTTACTTTTTGCCTTTATGTAATCTTGGTATGCATTGATGCCATCCTTGATGTTTTCGTAATAGGTAACATCACCGTCGCGTAAAAAAAGAGCACTCTGACATGAGTCCTCTAGAGACTTGAGGTTATGAGCTACATAGATCAAGGAGGATGATTGTTTGATACGCTCGAATTCCTTTGTCGCTTTTGTTCGAAAAATGGCATCGCCCACTGAGGTGAGCTCGTCAATAAGGTAGTAATCAAAATCAAAATTGATCGATAGACCAAAGCCCAGTCGGGCGCGCATACCGGAGGAGTAGCTTTTCACTGGCATATCAAAAAAGTCTCCAAGCTCTGTAAAATCGATGACTCCATTAAGGACTTGCTTGGTTTCAGCCTTACTCAGGCCATTGATTTGGCAGACAAAAAGAACATTTTGGCGACCTGATAGGGATCCTTGGAAGCCAACACCCACTCCAAGCGGCCACGAAACATTGGATTCTGTTCGAATGGATCCTGAATTCGGGGATTCAGCGCCCCCTATCATTCGCAACAGTGTGCTTTTCCCTGCTCCATTGGGACCCAAAACGCCTATGCTATGATCGCTCGGTATCTCAAGGCTCACATCCTTGAGTACATAATGAATCGCCCCCCCCTTCATCGGGTAGTACTTGGTCACATTTTGAATGCTGATCATCGTTGGGTTAAGAAGTGTCGATTGTTACGATAGGTCATCAGTCCTAGTGCGCTGACTATCAGCGCCCAGGCTGCCGGGTAATAAAGATTCACACTTTCGACAACATAACTCGGGAATAAAGCCATTCGCAAGCACTCGATGGTGTGCACTAATGGGTTGTAGAGTAAATATTTGCGGATCTCGGGAGGGATAGCATCGATCGGGTAAAGGACTGCTGATACAAAAAGTAGTGGACGCTGGATGTATTGGATGACTTTTTCAAGCTCCGTAAATTTCAGGCATGCAACACCTAACTGAAGCCCCAAGCCAGATCCTATAACCCAGGTGAGGATAACACAGGTGATGGCTTCGGGGAGGTGGTTTAGAGATATTACCACGCCCAACCAATAAGCAATGATGCAGAATACGATGAGGGCCGCGCTATTAGTGAGTAAAAGAAAAATAAACCTTGCTATGAAAGGGTCTATTGCCTGGACTTTTTTAAAGACAAGAAGCCCCTGATTGGCTGAGATCGCGCTAAGGCCGCTATTAATCGGCCCTGTCAGCATTGACAGCAGCATGAAGCCGCAAAGCAAAAAGAAGGGGTAAGGGACTACACCAGAGGATCTGCCTAAAAATGGACCGAGCATGATGCCCAGAACGATCACAGATACTAACGGATCTATAAGTATCCAAATGGCACCCAGCTTGTATTTGCCAAAGCGGGTTATCAACTCTCGCTGAAGGAGCGCTTTGATGACCAGCACTTGACTACGCCATGCTGATTGCTCTTTAATGCGTATGGCCATTACCTATCAGCTGAGGGTTCTAGTTTGAAAACCCGCCGTAATTATAAACTTGGCCAAATGGCAAGATGCTCCTGATAGTGCGATTCCAGCGTGCGAGCGGCGCCTCCGTTACGTAGATGATATCTTTGCCATGTATGGAGAAACTACTAGCTGCAATGACACCAGCAGGATCACGCATGTCGAAACGATAAATATGAGTTTTTTT
>Ga0206126_10003576_pt1 | contig 15718 bp, 13 predicted proteins | sample Helgoland_Spring_5_FD_148621 | JGI IMG/M metagenome (GOLD analysis project Ga0206126, IMG submission 148621) | Pelagic subsurface seawater microbial communities from Kabeltonne, Helgoland, North Sea - Helgoland_Spring_Bloom_20160412_1 | ecosystem: Environmental > Aquatic > Marine > Epipelagic ...
TACACGCATTGAGTTTGCACCCATTGCTATATTGTGATCACTCGATACATCACCATTTCTCATTGCTCCAATACCTATTGCAATATTGTAATCACCATCATCAACTGAAGCAGCTAGTGCATCTGCTCCTATTGCAATATTATATAGGTTGTTAGTTGCTGATGCTAGAGCTCCTACACCTAATACAGTATTACCTTCACCTGAAGTTAAAGCAGTAGCTGCCGAATAACCAATAGCTACGTTTTTACCACCTGTAGTAATGCCTGAACCTATAGCTGATTCTCCTATTGCAATGTTCAAAGCACCTGTAGTAAGATTTAATGCTGCTGATTTACCAATAGCAACGTTACCAGCTCCAGTTGTTAGATCTTCTAAAGCTAATGAACCTATACCAATATTATCTGCTCCTGATACATCACCAGTTTTCATTGCTTGGTAACCTATAGCTATATTTTTATCACCATCGTTAGCTGAAGTTTTTAATGCTTCAAAACCTAAAGCTACGTTTCCAGTATTATCAGTAGCGCTTGCTAAAGAACCAGATCCTATCGCGATATTATTACCACCTGATGTATTGTCTTCAAGTGCAAAGTTACCTATTGCAATGTTATCGTTACTAACTACTGTACCAATTCCCATAGAACCTGAACCTACTGCTATGTTTGAACCACCAGTAGTTAAAGCTTCTAAAGTGTTTGAACCAACACCTATATTATCTGTTCCTGATACATCTCCAGTGGCCATTGATTCAAAACCAACAGCTATATTTTTATGACCATCGTTAATTGATCCTAAAAATGCATCGTGACCAACTGCGATATTAAATGTATTGGTAGTAGCGTTTCCACCAGCTTTAGTACCTACAAATATATTGTCTGCACCTTCAGTTAAATCATGTCCTGATAGTTGCCCTACTGCTATATTATTATTTCCAACTACAACTCCTAATCCCATGGAATCATGTCCAATAGCTATTGTATTTGCTGCAGTTGTAAGGTTTAATCCAGCTGAACTACCTACTGCTATATTATCTGTACCTGTAGTTAGATCTTCTAGAGATAGCTCTCCTACAGCTATATTACTATCACCAGAAACATCACCTGTTTTCATTGAACCAAGTCCAATTGCTACATTTTTGTCTCCATCGTTAGCTGAAGTTTTTAATGCTTCAAACCCGATAGCTACGTTACCAATATTATTGGTTGCGTTTGTCAGTGAACCTGATCCAATAGCTATGTTATTTCCACCAGTTGTATTATCTTCTAATGCGAAATTACCAATTGCAATATTATCATGACTTGTTACTGTTCCTAATCCCATTGAACCGGAACCAACTGCTATATTTGATATACCGGTAGTTAAATTACCGGCAGACAGTTTACCTAATGCTATATTATCATTACCTGAAGTTGTATCATCTAGTGCTTGTACTCCAAGTGCTATATTGTAATGTCCAGTTACTATTCCTTTACCTAAAGCGCTTTGCCCAATAGCTACATTTTCATACCCAGAAGTTAATTCTTCTGCAGCTCCTGTACCTAATGCTACATTTGAAAAACCTGTTGTAGTATCAGCTAATGTATTAGCTCCAATTGCAACATTAGTACCTCCTGTAACAACGCCTATACCCATTGCATTTGATCCAATTGCAACTTGATTGGATGAAGCTTCTGATGCATCTAGTGCTCCTATTCCAAGAGCTACATTATATGAACCAGCGAGTAAACTAGCTCCTGCTGTAACACCCATTAAAACATTACCAGTACCTGAAGTCATATCTAGACCTGCATCAGTACCTATTGCAATATTTTTATCACCAGTTACTATACCTAATCCTAAAGCATCTTCACCTATAGCAATATTATTGTCTGCTGTAGTCAGATTTAATGAAGCTTTATGACCTATAGAAATATTGTGGTGACCTGATGTTGCGTCCTCTAATGATACTCTACCTATCGCAATATTATCAGTTCCAGTTGTTACTCCGGTTTTCATAGCTTCGTAACCGATAGCTACATTATAATCAGCATTAGTCGAGTTATAAAATGCACTAGTACCTATTCCTATATTAGCATCACCAGAAATAGTTTTTAACCCAGCTGACTTTCCTACGAATACGTTAGTTCCTCCTGTAGTTAAAGCTTTTCCTGTATTGAACCCGATTAATGTATTATAATCACCAGTAGTCATAGCCATTGCAGATTGATAGCCGAAACCTATATTAGCTTCACCACCAGTAGCTGCATCTGTACCACCAGCTTGAACTCCAAAGAACATTGAAGTGTTGGCTCCTGAACCTGATACATATATCATTTTCTGATTGTTAAAGTAGATACCGTTAATGCCATCTTTATCATGGAATGTACCAGCATTTATATCTATTGTTCTACCTTGTATTATATTTAATGATCCACTTAACTGTACTTGCTGTGGGTACTCATAAGCATTTATACTTGGAAGATTAAATCCTGCTTTCCCTGTTTTGTCTAAACGTAATGCTTCAGCGTATGTACCATTACCTGACCAAGCAGTTGTATTTAAGTTGTTTAATAAATTTTGAGTTCTGAATACTAATGATCCACTAACTTGATTAGTTGCTCCAGTTGAAGCACTAACTGTTGTTATTTCCCAAGTTGTTTTACCTGATTCAAAGAATAAAGATGCAGAGGTTGCTGCAGTAGCTGATTCTATTTTAGTTCTAGAATGTGTAGATGAACTTACTACTAAATTCTCATCTATAGTTGACCCTGATGGTACTGCTATACCAACATTATATTTATCATTAGTAGTAAAGAATACAGAGAGTGTATTTCCATTTTATCTCTAAACCTAAAATTATCTTCTGCTGGGGTAGTGTAAGTTGCATACATTACTCTACCATCCTTCCATCCAAGCCCATCATGGCCTTGATCGTCAATTCTTAAAAGATGGGTAAATAGTGGTGGGTTAGCTTGACCAGGTTGAGTAAATGTACCTAACACTTTACTTCCTGATGTTCCTATACCTAGACCATTTAAAAAGTAGCTATCCGAGCCTGATTGCATAATACTACCTGTAACAAGCATTGTATCATCAAAATCAGCTCCAAATTTAGTTGAACCACTTGTAAATATTATAGATTGAGATACTATCTCTGTATGCATTTCTTGTGCAAATATAGTATCTTCAACTATAAGTGAACCTGTAATTACTACATTACCGTAAACATCTAAAGCTGCATTTTCACCACCAAATCTTGGTACATTATAATAACCTCCTGTACCATCCTGTCCACGATTTACTCTAGCTGGCTTTTGGTCTTCAATACCAGGATTTTGTAAATATATAAATTTAGCTTGACCTATACTTCTGAATGAACCTTGACATGAACCAGAAACTGTTAACGCTCCTGAAACCCAAGTGTTAGCGTGTACCTTTACTTGATCATCTGCACAACTATCTCCTAAAAAAGTTGAACCAGATACTGAAAGGTGTGTATCAACTTGTACTCTTGATACTGTTAGGTGTTGTAAATCTTGTATATTAGCTAATGACGCATTACTAGCAGTAATACGTGTAACGTTTAAGTCAACTATTCTTGATCCGGTACCATCATATATTTCATGATCTTGACCATCATATTGAACAATACGCTTATATGTATTTTTTACTTTTTTACTACTTAAATCACCTGGATTAGCCATATCTTTCCCTAGTTAGTTTATATCTAATATAAATATGAATTTATAAAATTTCATTGATATCAGACACCACTCTTGTTCCAAATTTTATATTATAATTAGTAATATTTCTACCAGTAGAAGGTTGTAAATCAATATCTTTGGATATTAACCCAGCTTTTACATTTAAGTCTATATTACTTGTTACAAGTCTATCTCCATCTGATGGTACTGTAGTACTTAAATCGTTTGAATCTTGACTTGTCATAAATTTATATTCTATCCCCCATGCTTTACCTTGATGGTCCCAAAACATTTCATTAATACCGTTCATTTGCTCAATAAAATCACAAAATATTTGTATATTGTAAGTTATATTGACGAAATTTGGTACCACCATCGAGTAACGCTCTCTTTTTGGTTGTCTATTCTGCAAAGTTGAAAATTTATCATATTTATTCATTTGAGAATAACGATTAATAAAATGATCCATCATTTGCCTCTCACGTCCACTAAATACAGTTAATTTACTAAGTTCTGTATTTTTACTAACGTTAGACCTACTATATACTATTAAAGGAAAGTTACTTTTAGATTTACCATCACGTAGAGCTGCTAACTTTTGCATTGAAGTCCATTTTTCTGGTGAACCATATTGAACAGGTACGGGTACTCTTCTACCATTTTCTATTATATATGGTTTAATGGTTTGTTCTATGTACCTTTTAATAGCAAAATCAATATCATACAAAGTTATACTTAAACCTTTAGTAGTATCTTCATCTCTCCGTATTTGAGCTTCACGCCTTACTAGTTTTGGAGACTTGGGTGCTTTTACAAAAGCTTCTGATACAGGTTCAGCTGATTCCAATGGATTAAAGGCAGCTGGATGAAATCTGTTTAAAGTTGATATTGGTGTTTGTCTACTCATAAATTAAATTCCTTTTGGAAAATCGTATTGTTGTGTATCTGTACCATAACGTACATCTTCTATATTTAATCTGCTCATTCTAGTCATATGAGTTGTACATATAATAGAGTGTGAGGTTCCGTGTAACCCACCTGCTAAAGAATAGTCAGGATCTTTACCTCCCCATATTTGATTATCTACCATAGAGTCGATTTCAAAATATGCTTTATCCCATTCAATAATATCACCAACTTCTGGTATTAAGTTTAGCTGAGTAAATTCTTTTCTTAAAAATGAAAAAGTAGCTGCTTGCTGGAGGTCTACCCCGTAAGCTTCTTCAACATAATTTTGATTACTTCTATCTACTAGAGTAGGTAATTTTACTCCTGCATAGTAGCGTTTATCAGTACCTTCACCATATACATTATCATTGACTTCATCTAATATAAGTTTATAATAATATATTTCAGTTTGAATTATACCATTGATGAGCTCTTCATTTAGCTTCTCTATCAAACTTATGTCTCTTGCTCCTGAAAATAATGGCATAATTATCCTATATAAATTTTTAATGGCACTCTATTTAAAGATTGTTGAAGATTTTCTGATTCTTCACGTTTCATCTCTAACTGTCGTTGTCTACTTGTTGCTTCTAATGTTTCTCGTAATTGAGTAATAAGTTGTTCTTTTTCTGTGGCAGCTTCTGATTTTAAAGTTGATCCATCTAGACTAACTTCTGAATTAGGTATAGGTATTGAACCGTATTTGCTACGTATAGCACCTAATAACTCTTTAGCTAGTGCAGCAGCATATTTCCATATCCACTGTTTTCCTACACTATTAATTTCTTTATAAGTTAAGTTGGTAAGTGGTACATTACTATAATCACTAATAACTCCACCACCTGCTACACTAGAATGGTCATTAGACCTTAATGGATTATTTCGTTCTGATTCTACATAATACTCAAACCATAATGTACTAGTGCCTGTAGGATTAGGAAATAGTTTTAACTGGTTATCACGTAATTGAAAGCTAAAATTAGATTTACGTATTTGATCGTTAAACTCTATAGCTTGAATACGTAAAGCATCTGCAAAAACTGGCATTAATAAAAAATTAATACCTGGAGAGTAGTTGCCCCAACCAAATCCATCCAACATTTGCTGTGAACCTGCTCCAGTTCCTACATAAGGATCAAAAAATCTAGTAATTGCAGGAGTTGATTCATAAAATACTCTTGATACAACTAACCTGTTACCACTTTCATTATCATCAGCCCATAAAGCTTGTAAATCATACACTTGTTTGTCCTTTGATAGAGTTATAGATCCTGACTTATATGTTACATTACCACCTGAACCGACTTCTGTACCATAATTTTCTGCAATTGCAATTTGAGCTCCTAATGTAGGGGTTATCTCTTTACCAGTAAATGAACTACCAGTAGAAAACCCTTTAACATCAAGCATAGTTTCACGTATACGAAACTGATTTACTTGCGCACCATATTCAGTGACTGCTTCTTCTACACAAGCATAGAATTGATTATCTTGCATTTCAATATCAGTGATAGGGTATCCTAATTTTTTAGCGCTGAACACTGCTACTTTAGGAGCATCTACCTGATATGCTGAATCGTCGTCATATAGTCCAAAAGGAGTACTAGCGCTAACTGCGCTACCACTACCAGGCCATATTGCTATATCTAATCGTGCCATTTTAATCCCTTGAATTTAGTTATACCTTACCATATATAAATATGAAGAAACTTAAGAAGACGGGAAGTTTTTGTATACTTCTAATAAATCTTTAAGAATAGGGTGACGGTAATTTTCTAACAACTCTATAGTATGTATACCTTTAACATGTTTTATAGAAGAAAGAAAAGATAATCCGCTATCACGTTGTCGTTTTAAATCTACTTGACCTACATCTCCACAAAAAAACATTTTTGAATCACGCCCTATACGTTGTAGTATCATTAAAGTTTGAGCGTTATCAAGATTTTGGCATTCATCAACTAGTACTACTGAGTTAGTAAACGTTCTACCTCGCATATAACTTACTGGTACTATTTCAATCTGTTCTCTAGCTACCATTTCATCAATACGTTCCTTTCTCAATAACTGGTACATATTACCGTAGATTGGTGCTACCCATGGATCCATTTTTTCTTTGATATTACCTGGTAGATGTCCTATATCTTCTTTAGATATAGTTGGTCTAGTTATAACAATCCTATTAACCTGTTTTTCAAGTAAAGCTTGTAGAGCAATCTGGCATGCAAGCAATGTTTTACCACTACCTGCTTTACCTACTATTACTGACACGTCATTTTGTAATATTTCTGCTTTGGCTAGTTTTTGTTCTTGAGTTAATGATAATTTGAAACGATAACCTTTTTTATTATTTTTTGGTTTGTCTTTGTACATTATATTCTCCTAAAACTTTTATATAAGTAGCAAGTTTAGAGGTCGAACCAAAAAAAAAGACCTCAAATAAATGAGGTCTTTTTATTAATTAATCACTAAAGATTATTACAGAGTATGTAATCCTCTTACGTTGATCTTACCATAGAATTCAGGTCTAACAATTTTCTTCGCGTAACGAGTCATTACACCTTTTCTTGGAGTAAAGTTCGTTGGGTCATAAATTAGTGGAGTCATAATTAATGGAACATATGGAGCATATACTGCACCAGTTTCTAAAAATTGATTACCTCTAAAGCCCATTAAGATTGTGTTTGACTGAATGTAAGGATTTTTGTAAACAGTAAATCTGTTTGCTAATTGTCCTACTTTCTGAACACCCATTGCAAATGATGATTGGTTTCCATCAGTATCAGCAGCATATCCTGGAATTGATTCTAGAATAGTTGCAACATCTGGAGAACATACTAACCAGTTAGCACCACCACGCATAGTTTTTGCATGAATCTTGTTCGAAACTTTTTGTATTTTAGTACCTAAAGTTTGGAACCATGTTCCTTGGTTGTAAGCTTCACCTGTGTTAGCAGTTGCGTATACACTGTTACCATCATACTTTTCACCGATTGTTACTGACCAGTTTTCTTCAACTAATGCATTGTTCATTAACATATCTAAGATTTCTAAATCGATCTCTTGTGAGATGTATTCAGATAACATAGAAGTTAATTCTGCTTCAGCATCAATTGAGTGATAAGCATTTAAGTCTTGCGCGAACTCTGGAGTCCAAACAGCTTTCAGCTTTCTAGTTTTAGCAACAATAGCAATTGATTTCATTTCCAAATTAATTTCTGGAATTGCAATATCAGCAGCTACACCACCAATACCATCAGCTCTTGCAGCACCAGTATCTTCAAAGTCACCTCTTGTAATATCAGTTGGCTGAGTTGGGAATGTTACGAAATAAGTATCATCGATAGCTTCAGTTACACCTGATCCAGAAGCAATAAATTGAACGTGAGTTGCTGAATCTACATCTACTTCTACACCTGAACTATTAGTTAGTTTAGTAAACTCATTGAACTGAGCTTTTACTACACCTGATGTAGCATTTCCTATTCTCCATGATTTAACTGCGTCTAAGTCGTAAGTTGCAGCTGTTACACCGTTTTCACGTACTTCAGCTAAATCCATTAGTACTGTATGCACTCTATGTGCTTTGTCATTTACACCACTAAAGTCACCACCATGAAACTGTCCAGCATAAGATTGAGAGAATACAGTGTTGAAGTTGTAATCTACTGCTTCTAATGCACCAGTAACTGCAGTTTTATCTCTAGAAGAAGAAGCCATATTGATCGAGTAACCATATCTACCTGAACCGTAAAGTCCTTCAGTAGGGTCACCAGCTGCTTTTGTTTCACCAAAAACTGAATCTTTCTGTGAATCTTTTCCTGAGTTAGTTGTGAATCCTGTACCATTGTCTGTTCCATACTTGTAATCCAAGTAGAAAATTAGACCTGATGGTAAATTCATCGGTTGAACCGAAACAAATTCCTTTGCTGCGATCTCGGCGAATACTCTTCGAACTAACGGTAATGCAACACCTGACCACTCTTCAGAGTTAGATGCTGTACCTGTTCTTGATGCTTCGTCGATAAGTTGTTTAGCTTGGTTTTCTAGCAATATTGCCATACCATGCTTTTCATATTCGTTAGAAAGACCTTCTAATAAACCAGTTTTGTTCCACTTTGTTACAATTCCCTTAGTTTCAGATAATTGTGCTTTGTGTGAATTACTAGTATTAGCAAGGATAGATCCAACAGTAGTTTGTTTTGCCATTTTCTTATCTCCTCGATATTAATTATTTTGTTAAACCGGCTAGTTTTTTAAATCTAGAAGCCATGTCAGCGCCTTCAGAAATTATTGCTTTTCGTGGTTTTGTTGATGCTACCGCTTTTGATGCAAATCCTTCTTTAATTGCTCCTCTTCTAGTTGACCTTGTAGCCATAGTAGATTCTGCTAAAGTAGTATAAACTAATTTAACTTCTCTAGTTGACTTTGCTCTGTCAAAAGTTTCAATTACTTTTAATTTTTGACTTTCATTTAAGTTACCATTTCTAAATAATTTGTTAGTAAATAACAATTTAGCATTTAGTAAGTTAACTTCATTGATCTTGCTTCGTAAAAATTTTACTACTGAGTAAGATTCTTTAAGCTTTTCAGTAAGGTTGTTAATCGTTTCTGATTCACCTTCCATTCCGTCTTCAGATTCTTCTAACTCTTCTTCTTCTTCACGTAAAGATCGAATAACTTCTTCTAGGTCGATGTCTTCACCTTCCTCTAATTCGTCACCTTCTTCTTCATGTAAATTGTCTAAAGTTTCAGATTCACCTTCCATTCCGTCTTCTGACTCGGCTACAACATCAACACCTGTTCCTTCTGGATCATCTGTGCTGTCTGCGTTAGCTGCTGGTGCAGGTTGTTTGTTATCGGATGCTCCGATTCCTGATGATGCATCGTTACTTTCTTCAAGTTCGTGCTCATCTTCTTCGATTTCGTCTTCTAGCTCTTTAATAATAGCTTCAAGTTCTAAATCGTCTTCTTCAGCAACCGTTTCGTCGTCACGCATTTCGTCCATTTCATCATGGCCTTCGTGATGTCCTTCCATTTCCATTTCGTCGTCCATTTCAGTCATTTCGTCTTCCATGTCTTCTTCCATTTCATGTTCATCTTCACGCATTCCGCCTTCTTCCATGTCATGCTCATCTTCTCTCATTCCGCCTTCTTCCATATCGTCTTCCATTTCGTCCATAGCTTCATGCTCGTCTTCACGCATTTCATTATGGTCTTCCATTTCGTGCTCATCTTCTCTCATTTCATCTACATCATCGTGTTCTGCTTCTTCACGAATTTTTGCGGAAATCATTGATTGAAGTTTAGGTGTGAAAGCTTCTTCAAGAGCAAGTTTAGCATTAGCAAGAGCAGTTGTACGAACAGCTTTAGCATCAGCGATTGCTTCTTTTAATAGATCATTCATTGTCTATTCTCCTTAAATTTGTTTGTGGAAATAAGAATATTAGGATTCTTAATAATAATTAGTTTCTATATATTCACACTACATAAGATTGCTTAAGAAAAGCGTAGTGTATTCTTATCTAGAAATAAATAGACCAAAAAAAAAGAAACCACTACGGTTTCTTTAATTTTTTATTATAACAGTGTATTACTGTGCTTGACCATCTAATATTGCTGTCCAACATTGTTTACTTTCACGCCTAATATCACGTTTAGTAGTTTTACTCTCTATAGCTTTAGCTCGTTTTCTAGCCTCGTATTTGAGTTTGGAGGGTTTCTCATATCTCCTTCTTTCTTTTAGTTCACCGATAATATCAGTTTGTTTCATCATTTTTTTAAAACGCTTTAAAGCCATCTCAATACTCGATCCTTCTGGTACTTTAATACCTCTAGCACATCCAGGGATCTGGTAATCCTCTCGAGTTAATCTCTTTCTTTTTTTAAAGTGTTTCTTTTTGGAATCATGGTTCCTAGCATTTGTGTCAGATTGACTACGATGCTTTTGGTTTCTGTTGTAAGCCATTTAATTATTTTTGTTATTATTACTTATTTATATTAAATATACGAAAAATAATTAAAGTTACCAACTGAATTTGTTACTATTTACCATCATCGAATTTGCGTTTACGTTTTTTATCATCAGTATAGAATACTTCTTTTTCTTTGAGATTAGCGTTTTTTGGTGCTAGAGGTACTGTTTTATCTATATCTGCTATTTCGTAGTAACGACTTAACTTTCCACCTATATCTTCATATAATGCTTCAAGTCTGTGTTGTAGTGTACCAACTTCTTTGGCCGCTTTTTCAAACAATTTGACTGCAGTACCTATCTCTTTAACATCCTTTTTAACTGTAACGCCGTCGAACCAATCTTCAGTTTCATCTAGAGCTAATCTTCCTGCATACTCACTTATAGTCTTTATAGCTTCTACTACTTCCCGAACATCTTTTTGTCTATATATGTGTTGTTCAAATTTATTAAATTTGTTAACTGCATCTACAACTAATTGTTTTTCTTTTTTATCAAGCTTTCTATAGTTTTCTTCTTGCTTGCTTTCACGTATTATTTTAGCCATTCTAATCATAGTTATTCCCTAGTCTATTGGACAGCAACCTTTCATCTCACAAAGGATGTCTCTGATAATTGTGTTTACTTTTGCATAACTTTGATTACTATTAACTACACCTTCAGCTAATACCCCTTCTTTCTGTATTGGTTTCATAAATGCTCCATGAGTAGATGGATTAGAAACAAAATCCCAACATATAAGTTCAAAATCATCTTCTACTGCAACTGTACCTTCGTCTAGCTCTCTAACCGAACCTAACCCTCTAGAACTTATACCTAATAAAATTCCTGCTTGAAGTAATTCTTTAAGTATGTTACCAGATGGTGTTCCGAGTATTTCTACTTTACCCATTACATCATCACCATTCCACCAGCAATCTAAAATGTTATGAGATACATTATTTAAATTAACTACTGATGATTCTGGATGATCTAATTCACCTAGAGCTCTTTTTTCTGCTATTTGAACTTTTTTATAGTTAGCTACCTCTCTTGCTAAAATTTCTTTTGGGTATATTCTACCGTTTTGATTTTTAGCTCCTGAACGTTGCAATACACCTTCTACAACTACTCGACCATTGTTCATAGCCATAGATTCGTTAATCTGTTGTGGTGTTACTTGGAACGGTATATAGTCTACTAGTACTTGCTTTGCCATTATGATCCCAGTTTTCTCATTGCGTGACCTACTCGCACCATGCGTTCGCTAATTTTTCCAAATTTAGCTCGAGTTGATTTCCAGTAGTTTTCACTTGTTACACCCATCTCAGTTTTCAACTTGTTGTTCTGATGGATTATTCTTTCTATTTCGTATAGCTTCCGGTTAACTTCTTTTATTGAGTTGTTAACTTTTTGCTTTGCTGACATTGAATCATCTTTTTTATATTCCCGGTAATTGATCTCACTCATTACCTTTTTATAAGTTGACTCACCTATATTGCCTTTATATACACGATTAGGTTTCTTCTTTACTAAAGTCATTCCAGTGCTATTGGTTGCTACATCTTTAGTTTTTTTCTTATCTTTTCTTCGACCTTTGCCGAAAGCAAATGGAGTCTTTGGAGGTCCTTCTCCTCCATCAAGGTTACCAGTTACACTCATCTCATCCAATTCTTCTTGAGACTCTTCTAACTCGTTTAATATTTTTTTGATGTATGATTCCATCTAAAGCCCTTATTTAATATTTTTAAGTTCTTTAATTAACTCGTAAAATCTCATTAAAGATAAAACTTCTTGATCTTTAATAACGTTACGTTTACCTAGAGCAGTTGCTTGTTTAGCTACCTCTTTTAATTTAATTCGAACAACAGGATCTTTTATTGATCTTATTTTATTTCGAAGTGTACGTTTAATATGAGGTACTTCTGTAGATATAAGTTCTTTCAAATTATTAGTATTAGAAACATTGTTAATATATTCTCTCAAAACCTTTTTCTGTTTAGCGGATAGATCACCATACTTTTCGTTGAATTTGTCTACTAGAATCTGATACGATAATAGCTGCATATCTTTATCTTGGTTTTTATATTCTGATACTATTTGTTTTTTAATTTGTTTGTTAGCTCGTTTTCCTGTAACTGCTTCAACTAAATTATACCTAAGCTTTACACCTTCAGCTGGTTTTAGTGATGTATTTTCAAAAATACTATAAGTAGAAGCTAAAGTTCTATAGTTATCAACCCTAGCTTTAGTAAATTTTTGTAGATCGTAATGTTCTTTAATCTCTTTAATAAGATTGTACTTCTCACGTCTTAATTTACCGTTATTAAGTTTACTTCTTGAAGATACAACTGCATCTATAAACCTATTTGCTTGCGATTCAGTGTTAAAACGTTCTTTAAGTATAGTTTGATAAAGCTGAAGTTCCTTACCTAACTGAGTCTTACTTGAAAAATATTCTTTAATAATTCTAACTGCTTCTGAGTCGCTAGCAGATAATGTATCCGACGCTACTTGACGAACAAGTAATTCAAATAGAATTCCTGTATTTTTTATTTTAGAGTGTTTCACTGTGCTCATAATTTTTCACCATTAGACGTAGTTTTCTTCATATATAAATATGATGTTTTGCAAAAAGACTATATACTCCCGTCGATAATATTACCTTCGTCGAGTAAGCCTCCTTTATCATTGTACTCCTTTTTTTCATCTTGTAATGTTTCTTTTAAAACACTTTTAGATTTAATCTTAGATTCTAATGATTTAATTACGTTTTTATACTTTTCTTGTTTATTTTCTCTTGCTAGAGGACTATTACCTCTAAAATTATGCTTCAATGGATCTTTAGATATATTAAAGGTTTTATGTAAATCCTTGTCTCCTATAGGATCTTGACCTCCTGGGTGTTCGGTAGATTTATACTTCATACCTATATCTGGTCTACCAACTGGATTATCAGAAGGTTCATCATAACTCTGCTGTCCTGCTGTAGCTAAATCATGTGGTGTTCCAAATGATCGTAATGTTTTTGATGGATCATTACCTTCTTGTTCTATTTGAGATTGTCTAAATTTAAGTTTAATATCTGAAATAACATTTTCACGTTCTTTTTCCCAAGCTGAATCACCCATGTTAAATATATTTTCATATACCCACTCATCAGATAGTAATTTTGAACTTTGAATATCAGTTGCAAGTCTTATTTTTTCTTGCCATATAGCTATCTTTTCCTGCTCATATACCGTTGATGGTGTAGTTAGTGATAATTCAAAGTCAACTAGATCTTCATCTTTAAATCCTTGAGTATATAAATGTACTATTGCTATTTTAGTTAATTCTGATACTGCTATACGTTGTAATCGTTCTATAGTTCTAGCAAAACGTATATCTTCAGCTGCTAGAGTTGCTTTACCTTCTACCTGTTCATCGTAACCTAAAAATGCTTTAGGTACTCTTAATGCTGACATCATTTTATTTCTTAAGTATTCAATATCATCAATAGCATTAAAATCTAGACCTGATACTGATTCTATACCTGTTCCAGATTCTCCACCTCTTGTTGGTAGGTAGAAATCTTCCATCATATTTTGCATATTAAATTTAAGATTATACTCACCAGTAGTTTGATCTACATAAGGTACCTTTTTCATCTTATCTATAATAGATTGCATATATGCATCAACTTCGTTAGGAGGTATGTTACCAACATCTATTTTAAAAATACGTTTTTCAGGTGCTCTCATAATTCTATGAATCATCATAGCATCTTCCATCATAGTTAATTGCTTCCAAGTTTTTCTAGCAGGTTCAACCATTGACTTCCCGTACGGTAAAAAATTTGCATCGCTTAATAGTCTGAAGTGAGCTATTTCAAAGTTTTGATACTCAAATTGCCCAGTACCACCATCTTGTTTGAATGTAACTTTATATGGATCTGTAGGATCTTCTCCTTCTTCTCTAGTCATTTCATAAGAAGATAATGGTACCACATTTACAACACCATACCCTTCTGCTATATCTAATTTTAAAAATGCATCACCATACTTGGCCATATTACGTATCCATGGCCATAGATTAAATTCAATATTACATATGTCATAAAATAAATTATGGAGTATTTTTTGCACATTTTCATTTTGACAGTTGATAGTTAATACCTGATCAAATTCGTTTTTCATAGTAGATTCATCTGCATATATATCTAAAGCTGAAGATATAATAGCGTCAGTATCCATTGATTCATAATCAGTATATAATTCGTTTTTATTATAGGTAAAATTTTGCATTGATGGAGTACCATATCCAAAATTAACATTTGATTTTCGCATTTTTTGAAACCTGTCAACTCCCATAGTAACAGAGTTTCCTACTGATTGCAGTCTTGATGTATCACGTACCTTTAGTCGTTTACCACCAACATTTCTAACAACAACGTTGCTCGAAAATAATTTTCGTAATCTTGAAAATATTGTTTTATCTGCCATAATTTATTCCTCTTTAATAACCTTTATTATATTAACCAAGTTAAATCTTGATCACCTTTAGGTCCTTTTTGTACCCAAGGGTTATTGACAGGTTTATTACCTGTGTATACACCAGGACCTCTATTTACTGATATATTGTCTAAAGCACTTCTAGTTAAGTCCATACCTTTCTGACGTAACATAAGTGCTGTATCTCTTACCCACATTCCAATACTATAAGCCATTACAAGGTCATCATTGTACCCACCCTGTGCTTGAGCTTTACTTCCTTTCCAAACAAAAACAAAAAGTTCATCAATCAATCTTTTAGACCGAACTGTACATGCCTTTTCTCTGAAGTAGGTATCTAGCTTTGATATAATTAGTGGTCTCGTCTTCGAAGTAGTCGTAAATCCAGGAACCATCTTATCTTTAGTTTTTAAATCATATCGTTTTTTTAATTGTTGACCAGTATCTACAACTGAAAGGTCGGCTGATGAGTAGAATAAGTTCGGGTAATCTCTATCTACTGCTGGTTGTATAGCTGCCCAACCAACGTTTGCGTTTTCAATTACTAATAATGCATTGTTCCATTCAGTAGCTGCATTAACTAACATATTACCAAAATCTTTAGTAGGTAGTTGTCCTTTATACTCTGCTACCTGAGTCAA
>Ga0206126_10003583_pt1 | contig 15695 bp, 14 predicted proteins | sample Helgoland_Spring_5_FD_148621 | JGI IMG/M metagenome (GOLD analysis project Ga0206126, IMG submission 148621) | Pelagic subsurface seawater microbial communities from Kabeltonne, Helgoland, North Sea - Helgoland_Spring_Bloom_20160412_1 | ecosystem: Environmental > Aquatic > Marine > Epipelagic ...
ACAAAATCCCCACAAAAAACCCCACAAACCCCACAAAATCCCACAGCCAAAAATCCCACAAAATCCCCACGAAACAATTTGTCAAAAAGCAAACCTGACTTTATGAGAAATTGGTTAGCACTCCCGCAAAACGCACATCAACAACCCGAGTTCATAAAGGAGACATTCTTATCTCTACTTAAAGAAAAAATAATATCTTATACTATAATAAACAATGAACACCACTAAAATATGCTCTGAATGTAAGACCGAAAAGAACCTCAACGAGTTCTACAAACTATGGAAAACATACCACGGACGATGTAAAAACTGTTATTGCGAGAATCAAAAAAAATACGAACACAAACAAGTCTATATCAAACGCCCTACTGGTTTTATGAAATTACCAGAAGAAACAAGACAAAAAGTCCTTCAAATGAAAGCAAACAACCATTCTCTAGCTCAGATTTCCAAGGACTGTGGCATATACTATAAGACGATTCTTTATTGGAACAAAAAGAATCAAATCTGTTAGATGACAATTTTAAAATCACTTAGAATTATTATCTAACGGTATATCATAATGACATTCCTATCGTGTTTAGAACAAGGCGAAAAATACGAACGGATAGCTCTAGATTATTTCCCAAATAAGAAAAATTTCACACAAACGGTTGGTCTATTCAAAGAATACGATTTGATAATCACTAACAATGATGATTCACAGACAACCGTAGAAGTGAAAGCCGATTTTATGGCTTATAAAACAGGGAATCTAGCAATAGAATGGGAGTGTAATAACAAACCATCAGGAATATCATCAACAACCGCAGATATTTGGATATATTTCGTTATAGATAAGGAGGGCTATCACGATTGCTACAAGATACCCACTAATGAACTTCAAGAAATATCTAGGAAATGCCGAAGTGTTCATGGTGGCGATGGAGGTAGAAGCAGACTACTGCTAGTACCCATAAGACAAGTTTCAAAGTATAAATCTACTCCTCCTCCACATCAACCACAAAAAGCTCAACCGACGACTCTTCCGTAGATGATTCATCAACCGCCTCAGCAGGTTTATCAATAGCGTCCAAAGCCCCGTCAATCATACATTTTGAACCTCGTAATAGACAGACAGCGCTATGAATCATACCATTCCCCTTGTCGTTTCTTTTAATGAAAGGAAGAATCTCAGAAACAGCGAATAAAAGCCACCCCGATAGAGTGACGTATGAAAAGCCATCATTATTAATAAAGGAATCTATAGTATGATTCATTTATTAATAAGTAAGATTTTAATTCTATATTTAGGAGACCTTTTTAAGGTGCTGGTTTGTGAGGGGAGACCCGTTGATATCCACGAGGACGATGAATCATTGAAACCACCCCAGTTCCCATATCCTTAACACAATCCATACCCGAAGTAGGGTCGTAGTTATCAACAACTTCAATACTACATTTATCAAGGTTGTAATGTTCCGCATTCATCGTTGTTAAATTAGCAAACTGCTCCTCAAAAGTACAAAATACCTGTTCGCCATAACCATCAAAGATTACCCAAAGTGTCATTGTTTATATAATACCCACACATTTTTTTAGACCGATTGTTTTTCAATCGTTATATTCATAGTGTTTGTATTACCGCACATTAAGTCCAAACGATAGCACGGACTTTCAGATGTTATAGCGACCTCCGGACAAACAGCCAAAAACTGTCTAGCACCATACGAACTCATATTGAAATTCGTATTTACCGTGCCATTGTTTGAGAAGTAATACACCGAATTATTGACAAATAAAATGTCCCCGGAGGTGTCTTTCACTGTATTGTTGGCGCTCCCCGGGACAAACAGATTACAAGCATCTACATAAGTACTTACATAAGTCAGTGGTTTGAATTGAACTTGTAGGTTAATAGCATCCCAAAGAAACTCCATGTTGGTATCAGTATATAAAGTTTGTGCTACATTACCAGCGAATCGCTTGGAGTATTTAACAGTGATTAACTCTTGTCCGGCGATTGGATACGAAACGCCAGTGTCCCTATAGGTTAAACGGTCAGAATCTGCGCTATTAGAAAACATTTCAACGGACGTAACAGTAGTAGGGGCGGGAAACGTCCGAGGCTCTAGAGACAGTGTTCCGTCTGACACTAAAAAAGGCTCTGTCACCTGAACCGAACCATCATTAGCAGACAGTTTAGTGACACCATTTATCTGAAACTCATGACTTTGATTGGTGTTAGACAGATTATGAACGATACCGTCGTTTGAGGTTGTAAAATTGTATGAACGTCCGCCAACGGTATCAATGTATTCCGAACTAGACGCTTTTATGATTGCCCTGCTTGAAGTGTCATTTATATCCACAGCCCCACTAGCACCATTAATCTTAATATCACCATCACTCATTACCAAATCATTGTCAGGCAATGTTACAGTAGTATCACCAACAGTAAGAACACCACCTCCAATGCTTTGCAGGGTCAAATCTCCCGATTTACCTTCAACTGTGGGTACTTGTAATCTAAAATTATCATCGTCCCACGTCAAACTACCACCAGCGTCTTGAATTATTTTACCAGTCGTATCCTGATACAGCGCCACGCCTAGCGTTGTAGACGAGCTAGCGCCTGTCACTTTACTTGCTAATTGGCTAACTATAACAGGGTCATTGTTTGAAGTACCAGCAGGAAGCCCCGAAATACCAGCCCCATCAGTAAATGATAATTCACCAGTCATAACACCACCAGACAAAGGTAGTTTATCACTAGAGTCTCCGATAGTACTCTCAGCACCTTCATCAGGCAATTTATATAGTTTTCCATCAGCTTTAACATATATTTTGGTTCGCCCTTGTGAGGGTGCAGAATGCGTATCTCCACGAATAAAACTCAAATCATCTTTAGTAGTCAACGAAGTGTCTAGACTCTGAATATCACCAATAGCCAAATCAGCACTCACCAGCACACCGCCAGAATTAGTTTTCAAAGCCTTTGAAGGTTCAAAATCAGCACTCCCAAGCGTACTAGCAAAAATAGGGGTTGTTCCATCACTCAAATTAACACTTCCATTACTACCAACAGACAAAAATTTGTTAGCCATTATATATATTATGTCAATATATATTTTTAGATAAGACTAGCGGTTTTTCCACCACACTCATCAAAGACCCATATCCAAGCCAGACACCTAGCGCCACAATTTTCTTCTAGAAAATCCTGCTCCACATCCCTATCTGTATCAACAACGACACCATTACCATTACCAGCCATAGGTATTAATTTTATCCCCTTACGCCCAAACGAATCATAAAACAACAATTTAGAACCATATTTTGCCAAAGCTATCCAATGACTGCCAGATTCACCACGCTTATCAACATTCACGATGCAGTATTGTCCACGACCTAATGTAGGGATTTCGTCCGAAGGATAAACACCGTGAAATTTACTCTTAAAGAGTTTCTTTCCTAGAGCATCTAGTTGATTAAGCCAAGTGCTTTTAGTACCAACGATACCCTCAACAATTTTCAGTTTTTTACGGTATATTTTTTCAGCTTTCTTTTCGTTAATAGAACTCATTAAGTTATATTAACAAAAAAATACTAAATAGTTTTTAAATTACACAAGTCAATGACTTACAAGAATTACATAGGCTCAACGCTTACATTACGCACCTGTCCGTTGGCGATTGACACCTGAAGGACTGATTTGTGATGCGAAAACAGCAGGACACGCATATTTTTAGTGTCATCATCATCACCTGTAAAACCTTGGTTGACGATACAGCGCGTAGCACGTGTTCCCTTGTCCTGAGGAGTTTTAAAGTGGTAGTATGCCCCGCGTTCGTGGTATTCCTGTATAGATTCGCACCCGCCGGTATCAAAATAACAACCACTCATAATCTGACTTTCTAGATAGCGCTGGGTTGTATAGTCCTTAGTCGCGTCGAAATTAGGGTCAGCATCAGGCTGTGGGAAGTTCTGACTGTTAAAATTAACAAACATACGTTGAAGTTGCAGTTCTGTAGAAGCGGTTAAACCAACATTTTGTGATTTGAACTTACTAGACGAGCAACGGGTGTCAGTCCCTACTCTAGCGTCTTGATACGCAATCGTTAGCGCGTACGTACTAGGCGAGACAGTGAAGTCTTTCTGACCAAACGATGTCGTGGTGATGTTATTGACCTGACACGACGTTTCGTCAAGGTCTAGCGCATATGTCCCGTTTTCAAACCGTGCGCCTTCAACTACGGCACAATAGAAAAGCAGACTTTCAACCTCAATACTAAAATGAGTACCAGAAGTACGATGTGCGTCGAGACTCTCAACTGCATAAGTTGGGTAGGAGCTTGAGCTATGTGGGGTGAGGACAATTTCCCACTCACCAGTAGGCAAACCACCCCCGTACTTCATAAGGGATAGCGGGGGAGTCCAAATGAGTTCAATGTACCGAACACCACGGGCGCTATTCACACTTGTAGAGCGGTTGCGGGTAAGCGATGTAATGACCCCAAGAGCTAGAACTGGTTGAGCGGAAGTGCTAGTAAGAGTTGTTGCAGTCACCGCCTTAACTTTGAAAGTGATAGTAGTACCACCAACGACTAGAACGGCTTCATCACCCTGATTGTAGAGTGTAGTCAAATCTGGAATAGCAGTCCCACCACCCGCGGCAAATGTAAATAAACCCACAGCAGTACCTACAACGGTGTTAAGTGGGTCACTAGAGACGACCCGAGAAGACGAACTTACTGTTTCATTTATAATACCATCAGAATCCACAACAGTTTGGCGTTCCTGAACCGATGTCTGCCAAAGTCCTGTAGAAGCACCTTGTCCGTCAAGCCAAGACTTGCTTTTCGATAGGCGCGTTTCAAGACTGTCCACCTGTGGTAGGAAGTCGTCAATTCGTGAAATAGTTTTTCCTTGTAGTCGCAGCTCAGCGCTCTGGAACAGATTAGCACAGATGTTCATATTAGGAGCTACGTCGCTATCAGCAGTCAGTTGGGCGTCAGCAGCACCGTTAGCAATAGCAAGGCGCATTCTAAAATAAGAGCGGTTTGGAATCCACCATTTAGTACTTCCTGTGGTAAACTTATAGTGCTGTGTGCCACCTGCGAAAAATCCCTTGGTATTCTCACGGGTACATGAAACTTGGTCGTAGCCTACACGGGTCATCCCGTCGTTCAACGGAGCTAATTCATCTACAGATTGGGGTAAGTCGAAAATGGAGTTCATTGGTTATATTATATACAAACAAAAAAAAATTTTAATACAGTTTTTTATACGAGGTGAATTTTTTCTTAAAGTTTCAATTTTTTAAGAATCGCAGCATCGCTTACACCGCTACCCGAAAGCCTTTGACCCGCAAGTTTTAGACCAGAACCCTTAAGGTTTTTTGCCATTTTTTCATTATACTTCTTTCTGACTAGGGGTATTAACGGTTTAGCAATCATATCTATAATCATCGCCTTTTTAACGGTCACTGGAACGTCCAACTTTTTAATTTGCTCTAACTTTTTATTAGCTTCTTTGATAACCTTTTTAGGAATATCTGTAAGTTTCACGTTTGTCTTCTTTACAGTCTGTTTAATCTTTTTGGTAATAGCGGATTTTAGACCATCACCCTTCTGAAGGTCTTTTACAGCCTTTATAGCACTTGCGACGCCTCCAACAGTACTAGAAATAGCACCTATAGTAACTAGCGGAGCGGCGGCGGCGGCGGCGGCGGCGGCGGCGGCGGCGGCGGCGGTAGCGGTAGCGGCGCTAGCGGCAGCGCCTGATATACCAGCAATAAGTGCGGCGATTGAAAATATAAAACCGCCCTCTTGACCCTGTCCCGCAAGCTTTAACCCTAGACCTTTCTGCTTTTTGCTCAGTCCTACGCCCTGCCCCGCAAGTTTCAACCCTTGACCCTTAGGTGTTTTATTTTTATGCCTATTAACGTAATTCTTGGCGTAATTAGCAGCCGTCTCAGCCGCTTGAGTCGTAAAATTAACCCCGACGCCCTGCCCCGCCAGTTTCAACCCCTTGCCGTGTTGGCGTGCTAATTTCCTCTGGAGTTTCATTGCGGGGTGAGACCCGCCAGCCATACCGCTATTAAGAAGCATCATTTCGTCCTCACCGATGGTTTCTAGCTCACCGCCAAAACTGCCTTTACTCATAACACCAGCGTCTTCAGCCATCATTTTCCCCACCAGAAGCATACCCTGCTTAATATTTATCTCGCTATCACTCTTATCCCGTCTAATTTTTTTCAAAGACTCAACCATTTTATTATCAGCGTACCGTAGAGCTTTTACCTGCTCTTCCCTGGTTGGCAAACCCTGAGCTAGCCGATACGAAATGTCGTGAATTTTAGCAACCTTATCAACGGGCGTCCTTCCTACATCACCACGTCGTAGCCTATCAGCCACACGTGTCCCCGGCCCCATAAAATTAGCAACACCCATGCGACCATTAGAAAGTTTCAGAATTCCATGAGCCTCACCAGCAAATCCTGGACGCCCCGTAGAATCACTAGAGGGAATCATATTTCTAATAGAAGTCCCCGTTTCCCCCGAATAGGCATCCTTTACCTGTTTCCCAATTTTAGCCGCCTTGCTACCATAGTTATAAACTTTTTTACCAACATCAAAAGCCTTCTTACCGTACTTGAATGCGTTTTTCGCAAAATCCATAAATCCTTCACCGTGTAAATCATCGTATTTATATGATTTGACCATACCGCTTAACTCTCGTCGTTGGGGTGCGACCATAATTCTGCCAGTTGAACGTGTGTTTGCCTTTTGTCCGAAAGTTGGTCGTGTCATCTTGTTATATAATATACAAACAAATTAATATTTTAAATTCGTTGTAATGTGTGCTTAGGAGGTTATAACAGCATATGTTAGTTGATACAGCTAACATATGTTGTTATGTAAGTCATTGTAGGGTGTTATACTGGCATCATGAACCTAATGACAATTCGAAGAGAATACGCCTCGCCATTTGTATTAACACGACGATTCTTATCATCTGTTAGCCACACCTTAATGTTAGTACGGTACGCCCCAATAAGCTCATTAGCATTAATTTTTGCGGGGTTAAATGGTTTATACAATATTTGAGAGCCGGGCGCGACGGTGATGGGGACTTTTGCTACAGTTTGGTTGTACGAGTTGTTATTACGGATACCGTTGCTTGTCAAATCAGTATGTAGTAAGAAATAATTTACCGTATTGAATGATGCCTGATTGTCAGCGATTTTTGTCTGTCCTGCGGTAGCCGTTAAAGTCTGCGAGTCAAAACCCAATAGTAGTCGTGGGGTATCTAGTTGTGTAAAATCAATACTGGCATTAAAGTTGAATTTAATTTCCACTTTGTTAGTTGCTTCGTCTGGTGAGAACGTCAGTAGCGGTTTTGATAAAGCGGCTATGACAGCGTAATTACCTAACTCTCTTGCTATTGCTTGGGAGATACCCGTCAAATCGTACAAACCTTGTGCCAGTGTCACCGTGTAAAGCACGCTTGAATATGTTATATAAAACTTATCATTAGAGCCTGTTATTACGTTTGGAACACTCCACCAAATTTCAGCATCTTCTACGGCTAACTGGCAACCTATAGCGTTGGATGGTACATTGAGAGCCTCGCCTAGTTGAATCTCAAAATACGAACCATCACTGCTTTTATTCTCAGCCCCCGCCTCTGTGCTTGAGTCTAAAATCATACTGTATTCCTGTTTGATGTATGTCATTCTATATATTATATATAGATTTAATATTTAATAATAATTTAATAATCGCTATCTGATGACGTACATACATCTTCATCAGTATCATCACATTCTTGAAGGGCATATTTATTTTTATATTTATCATCACAAGTCAAAGACTTATCAGCAGACAGTTCTGCGAGAATCATTGCCTCAAAATTCGCCTCAAAATTATCGTTTTCATGTAGCGAGTCGTACGTATCCCTGTCCTTAATCCTATTAGCGGTTCGTTTTATCGTGTGTTGGGTAGTCATTTCACTACTGGGTTGGCATCTGCGTGAAACTATTTTCTTCCGAAAGCGTCCTCGTCCTCGTACTGCCTGCCGTCCCATAGGGAGGGAATGATTAAGCTCTTCAATTTTTTCATCTACATCGTCTCCATCCTGAACGGCATACAATTCATTTTCATCTTTTGTGTAGAGAGATTTAACCATTCCATCACTGACTAATTTCCTCCAAGTGCGCGAACCAATTTTTACAGGACGACCGCTTGACGGATTGATAACGTGAGTATTCCCTAGAGTACTTGACGACATTGTTATATATAACTATAGGTTAGATAATATTTTAAATATAATTTTAGAATAATAATAGGTGTAAATATTATATGACGAAGCTACCCGACAAGCTAATTGGAATACCGAACCCCGATAAAACCTTTCACGAAAAATGGAAGCCCCGTAGAAACAAATTGAATATACCGCACCCTTTCAGAGCCACCGTTTGCGGTATGCCTGGGGCAGGTAAGACGAACACGATTAAAAATATCATAATAAGAGCAGACCCACCTTTTAAACAAATCTTTGTAATTCATTGTGATGGCGAATATACCAAAGAGTACGACGATATGGACGTTAATATGTTGAGTGAAATACCACCGCCCGATGCTTGGGAAGGTAAGATAAAAACCCTTGTGGTGCTAGACGACTGTGAATATAAATCCCTGAATAAAGAACAATTAAGAAACCTAGATAGGCTTGTGGGGTACTGCAGTACTCATAAAAATATATCAGTAATAAATGCCGTTCAAGAGCTATTTACCTTGCCAACCATTGTACGGCGTTGTAGCAACCTATGGGTAATATGGAAGCCAAATGATATGGATTCCTTAAATACAATTGGTAGGAAATTGGGTATTTCTAGTAAAGAATTTAAGGCACTCTTCAACCTATGCCCTGAGTTTCGTGATAGTATATGGATAGACCAAACGCCTGACACGCCATACCCCTTACGAAAGAATGGATTTGAAATAATTAATAAACAATAAAAATGTGTACTATATATATAAGATGAAGCTTTGGCAAATGAAGAGACGTACATCAAACAATAGCGATATTAACAGACCAATTATACCAGCTAAAAAAGTATCTTTCGTTATCAACAATGATTATTCTAGACCATCAACCGCTTCGCGCCCCGGTGCTGGCGAGAGATTGGCGGTGTCGTCAGATGCTCTCAGAAGCCTTGACGTAGAGCGATATGGTAAAAAAGTCCAACTGTCTAGTAAAACATTAGACAAAATGTTTAACGTTAAAATTGACGACCCAAATGATGTTGAATATGATGCTAAAAAACTGGAACTACAGGCTGAGGGGAAAACCCCCTCTCAAATTGAGGCTCTGATAGGAAAAAAGCGACAGATAACCAAACGATTTAATATGGGCGACTCCTCTCTGATGATGAAGGATAGACTAGAGTTAATTGAGCGAGCCGTACAAGGGGGTTTTGCGCATAATCGTGAAGCACTCGGCGCTGTCATGGCGCAACTGGCTCTACTCGCCAACGACGGTTCTTTCATTGAAAAACTATCAGATGCTGATTTACGTCGTTTTAGAAACCTTTTGCGAACGGTTGACCTACCAGAGTCGTATCAGAAAGCAGACTTGGAGCATCGCATTTGGACACTGCCACAGTACCGCGAGATGTCCGGTTTAGTCAATATTTTCATTATGAGCAATTTGAAGGGTGGTAGAACGTTGGAGTCTCCTCTTCTAGCACCTAATGGCGGTGTTGGCACTAAATTGATAGGATATGATAATTATATGAGACGAAATGCTGGTAATGATGAGAAGTACATTGATTTGGAGAACCGTATTTTTATAACTCGGGAACGTGCCATGCAATTGGCTAACGAAGGTGTTGATATGGGGATACTAGGAGGATACGCCAGACCTGCTGATGGTTGGGACAGTAATGAAGTACCCGTTTGGGCTTTGACGGCAAATGAACGACGCCGTGTTGGTGCTGTTGGTAGCGCTGGCGAATCTAAAATGGATGTTAAGGGCAGTGGCGCTGGGGCTACGTCAATGAATAAACACTCTGCTGGGGAGTTTGACAGTGGTGAGGGCAAAAATGCTGAACTTGATGATGGTGATATTAATGAGCGTATTGAGGCGCAAGAGGAAAGACTGAGCGTACTTGTAGAAAAAAGACGTCTAGCGCTTCTATTAATTGACAGTTTAGTGCGTAGACATACCGTTGAAGGCGTTTTATCCGTTGAACTGTTTGATGCTAAAATGAAAGAAATGCGAATTAGAATGCGAAAATTAGACACTGCCATAATCAGAGCTACTGACGGTTTGGAAAGACTGCGCCAATTGGCTGAGGGCGATATAGGTTTTAATTTTGGTGGTATGGGTTTCAAAGACCCTAGTTTTTTTTTTTGACAAAAAAAGGGGCTGATATGGGTGGTACTGGTGATGATGATGACGAGGGTAAGGAGGGTAAAAATGAGACCCCTTTATCTAAAATATTAAATATATGGTCGCCTGATAAAATTGTCATAATAGTCAATTTATTAGACCATTTAATTAAATTAGATATGGATTTAAATTACCCCAATCATCGCAATAGCAAACCCTTGCGAGACCAACTTTATATGGATTATGTTAAGTTTTTTAAACAAGAAAATATGAAAGATTTTGAAGTTATTGAATATCTTAAGCGTGATATAGATAATTTAGACCCTAAAAATAGGGTATTTGTAGATAAATCAAACGGTAGAGAACATACCTACCCCAACCATACCCATATGAGTAGAAGTGAAATTGAACACCAGATGAATAAACACGGCGATGACGACAAGTATTGGGACGGTGAAGATGATTGGAAAGATGAATATGAACCGCCCTATAACCCTGCTCCTCACAACCCCCAAGAGGATGAAATGGATGATGATTATTGGGAGTATGAATATGATGATACTTCCAACCCTCAAGAAGGGAATGGTCGTATGGGTGGTACTGGTCGCATGGCTAATCTTTGGAAGAGGGTCAAGAAATTTGTTGGTCGTAAAAAAAACACTGATGATGGTGAGGGGAAAGAGGGGAAGGAGCGCGATTGGTCGGACAACCCCGCTATGGGTTTTTCTGATGATGGGATTTTTTTACCAGTCGCTGAAGAAGTAGCACCTGACCCTAGAGAGACTTATCAAGAGACTTTTGAACAAACAATTGGCGAAATTGAAGGACTAGAAGATGCGTATACTCGTTGTCTTCATTTTATGGTACTATTAGATGCATTTAATGGTGTTGTAGCCGGATTAAACGAGTACACGGACGATGCAACTGACCCACGTTTGTCTGATAGCGACCGCATTGCTGGCTACCGTAAATTTCACAAGGTATTGCACGAGCATCTTACGTTTTTAGACATACACGAGCAAATAGCCTACCAACACGGTGTGCTTTTTGCCACAGAACCCCCAACTGAATATTTAACTGATATTAGACGCCGTTTGCGTGATTTACGGGAATATCTTGAATACTATGTTCAACTAGATGAGGAATTAGGTGAGGAGTTTGGGGAACTCCCGCCTCTTGCTGAGGAACTCCCGCCTCTTGCTGAGGACATTAATGCTGGAATGGGTGGTACTGGGGGACTACCCGGTCGCCCATATAGCGTTTATTAAATTCTAGAATTTTACTCTTCTACAAAACTCCTTTCGTGTCATTACACCTCCTTTTACGTACTGAAACATCACTTTTTGAGTTTCCTCGTCCTCGTCATATGGGTTCAGAACGAACGTCTCGGGGATTCCTTTGGCTAGACTTTCATACAGTTTCTCAAATGAACCGTGCTTTTTGGCTGAGTGTTTCATTCCCGCCTCGGTAATTCCCTTGAGACGGACGTGGTGTCCTTTAATTTTGTCTCCATTTGTATCAACACTTTCCAATACGTCTATGTATGATTTTTTACCTAGGAAGATACTTTTAGTTGCGTATATCTCTCCTTTTGCTCCTGCTAGGTTAAAATCTGTGTGAAATTGTCCTAGCTGTTTGCCGTTCAATTCTCGTTTGTATTTCTTCCCATAGGCTTCCTCCAACTTAGGAACATTTTCTAAGTCTATATGTAGGCTGTCGGTATCTTGGTAGTATATCGGATATTCGTTGTCGTTCGCCACATCAAACACTTCGTTCATAATACGCTTACTCATGCTGAGAATGGAGCAACCTATGTGACCTCTATTGTAGCTAAAGTCTGCTTTTAACTGTTCCACCTCGTAAAAATGTTCGTTTACCATTCTAAAGCTCTTGATGATATGGAAGTTTTTCCATATGTAATTTCGAAATGATATATCTGCCTCAATCTTCTCCCATTTACCTTTTTTAAACGCCATATCGCTACGTTTTATAATTGTTTTCTCTGATTTGCTCTTTTTCATAATTGTCTTACCATAAGCGCTATTCATCATCAACTTGAGGGCGTTCTGTGTTGCGTTATTACCAAGTTTCTTGTGTCGTAGACGTTCGTCAAATAGTCTTTGAATTACGTCTCCCATTTTTGTGTTAAAACCCTCGTCCCAATACACACCGTCAATTAGTTCGTATTCAATATCGTGAAATTTAATGTAGTCTTCAAGGGTCGTTTTGTCAATCACGATGGGTTCGTCGGGTATTTCGTTGTTATAATTAATTATACCGTCGCCTTTGTGGGCTATAAACGGCATTTGTTGGTGTTTATTAACCGCTGTAATTTTCACTGTAAGAATGCTGTAGTCTTTTTGTTGCCAAGTATTTAGCTGTTCTTTGATAAAGCGTTTCGCTTTGCCCTTTGGAAATCCCATCTCACGACAAAGTCGGTAGATTGATGATGGATATAAACTAACTCCGTCATAATCGCTAATTTTACCTGTTATTACCTTCTTTTTATATTTTTTATTTACACATACACGTCCACCATATACGGCTTTATTTATATATTCGCGTAGGTTGCCCGTCACTTGGTAAATACCTTCATATGCTCCCTCTGTAATAGCATATTTGTCTGTTAAACTACTGATTGTTAAACAATCATAAGCGCTGATTTGGCTGTTTGTGATTAGTGTGACACATCTATTAAACGCTTCCATACCCGCCCTAAGAACTTCACAGTCCATTTTTAGATATTCAACATAATACCAGTATGGACTGAACGTCCTTGTCACTGGGTCAAAACTCTCAATAGTCGGTACAATCTCGTTCAAAAACAGTTTCTTGTCTTTCTTGCTAAGGTATGTACTGTATTCCTCCACGGTAATTCTATCACATATTTTGTTGGGTTTGTAGTAATCGTACGCGATTGCCTCTTTCTTGCGTAGATGTTTCGGAAGGCTAAACTCTTTGCCAAACTTATGTAGTGCGAAAGGTATCATTTTCAATGAGTCTCTAAACTCAACCGTGTGTCCGTCCATTCTAACAGACACTGAATACAGTTGCCCGTCTTTCTCTACCTTTGACTGAACCTTAAGGTACGGTTCTAGTATGTTGTAGTCATACTTTAGGTTATGAAAGTAGCATATGACATCTGCCTTTTTATTTTTCCCTTTATCGTCTTTATCTCCGCGTTTTATCATTGTTTTTAACCAATTGTCGGTCGTTTTCTGTGCTGGTTCTTTTTGACTAACGGTATATACCGTACTCCAATCTTCACCCTCTCCGCAATAACCAATCATAAACAGTTGGTGTTTTTCTCCCTTCGTGAATGTTTCAGTGTCTGCGTAGTGTATTTTTCTCTTGTTGGTGATTATTTTAATTTCCTCCATTTCTTTCTGTTCGTCGTCAATTACGTCTAGTGAAATAGTGTTCCGTGTTTCTTTGTGTGTTGATGCTTCCGCAAATAGTTTCATATCTAGTGGTTTGAAATGTTTGTTATCAAACAGTATCTTAATGAGCGTCAGACTGTTTAATTTTTTGGCTGTGCCGTATATCGGATTACCAGTTGAACCGCTGAGCCGTGTCACGTTGTGGGCGTTTGTAGCGTCTTTTAATTCCATGTAATTATCCGCAAAGAAACGGGTATAAATAGTCTTCTCAAATGCGAAATAATGTCCTTGATACAGTGCTACGTTCAGTTCCTCGCCTTCGCCATATTTAGCTTTTTTGAGCTGGTCTTTGGTGTATGTGTGAATTATAATCCTACGTTTAATCTTTTCGGCAACTACTTTGATGTGTTTTTTAGCAAAATGCGCACCTGTCTCAATCGCTAGAACAACGGTGTTAATGAGCGACTCTTTTAGTCCGGTGTGTTCTAGTGCTTGGATAAAGCAGTGTTTCATATTCTTGTGTGTGTTTTTATCGTATGCCTGATTTTGGTTGAATATTTGGTATCTTGATAAATCTAGCTCTGTCGTGTTGATAAAAGGGAAAAACATTCCCGTTGTGTTTCCCGCTTGCGCTGTTCCTGTATACACATACTCCTCAATTAGAATATCTTGAATACCTTGTGTTATAATACTCTCAATAGTGTCGCTACCGTGTGATTGAAGTGTATCTGATTTAAATCCTTGTGTTAATATTTCTCTGATAAAACTCTCTGTGTTGTTGTTGAATGGGATTTTCTGTGTTTCACCACTGTCTAGAGTGATGGTGATTACAAAACGTCGGGGGTCTGTCATTATCTTTGATATAAAATTGGCGGTTTGTTGGTTGTTGAGTTTAGCACCAGATACTACTAGGGTTAAAACTTGCTGAAACCTGTTGTATTGTAGGAGTGTATTAAATTGTTGGTTGAGTGTTCGCTGGGCTGTGCGTGTGGTGATTACGTTTTGTATTGCTTTGCGGAATGATGGAACTTTAGCGCGTTCTTCCATAATGCGTTTGATTTTATTTGGGTTGCGTCTCCCTCTCATACGAAGACGTCTCAATTCACGTACCCAAAACTTGTTGTCCGTACCACGTAGAACTGCTTGGTGTCTGAGTGGTTCTTTGTTAATACGTGAAACTTTCAAAGCACGGTTGAAGTTTCGTTCTCGGGTTTTGATGTTCTTCTGGAGTTTCTTAGACTGTTTGAGCCAGTATTTGCGGTTTGAACCCGCTTGATTCCATCGTGAAGAAATTGTCTCAGTAGGGAGTCCAAGCTCGGTCGCAAGATTTTTCGTGAGTTGGTAAAGTTCTGAACGGTTCATCTTATATACTATAGTATAGATAATAAATATATCTTTATACTCATTTTATTAAACTTAGTATATAAGATGGTGTGCGTTTTGTGGGGTTAATAATAATTGTCTTCGTGGTACTGTTGATAACAATTCTTATAGCAAACCATATCTATGGGGTCAATTTCGTCGCCCCATAGCTCCTTGTTTTTACAAACTTTACACGTGTTGGAATCCCATTCACGCCACTTGAAGTTTCTTAGAATTGTGTAGTGTGATGTGTTTAGAATTTCGGTTAAAACCTTGTCATATACGTTCTTTGTGTTCTCGTCCATTCTTACTATACTATAGGATAAGATAGATATCTTTAAGTAGGATAAGAATGTCTCCTTTATGAACTCGGGTTGTTGGTGTGCGTTTTGTGGGAGTGCTAACCAATTTCTCATAAAGTCAGGTTTGCTTTTTGACAAATTGTTTCGTGGGGATTTTGTGGGATTTTTGGCTGTGGGATTTTGTGGGGTTTGTGGGGTTTTTTGTGGGGATTTTGTGGGGATTTTTGGCTGTACCAGTTTGATACCTTTTTTAGACAAATCCCCTATACAC